>Ga0182012_10000148_pt1 | contig 76915 bp, 58 predicted proteins | sample 612S2SmetaG_FD_120486 | JGI IMG/M metagenome (GOLD analysis project Ga0182012, IMG submission 120486) | Permafrost microbial communities from Stordalen Mire, Sweden - 612S2S metaG | ecosystem: Environmental > Terrestrial > Soil > Wetlands > Permafrost | place: Sweden: Stordalen | collected... | reverse complement strand
TGAACTTCGTTAAGCAGCATGGGAGCGAGTTCGTCATAACGAACACCCTGGACCATGCCGGCCGCATCGCGAATGACAAGCTCGGGGTAAACCTTGGCCACTTCCTCCGCGATCAAACCGTATCGCACGGCACCTTTGGGATCCGACTTTAGGTGAAACGACACCGGCCGTAGCCGTTGCAGCTTCTCCGTGTCCGTACCCATCGGTGCGATCGCCGTCTTGTAGCGCTCGGACGAGGCCAGCACGCCGAGCTGCCCTGAGGAAGTGACGTACACGGCAGCGCCGGTGATTTTGGCGCTTTCAATTCCTGCAATGTATGTCGTGGCTTGGGTGGAGCCGATGCGTACGGTGTTGTTGTCCCCGGCGAGCCCCTTGTTGCCGATCTCGATATTGTTGCTGCCAGTTGTAAGGTTATATCCTGCATTGATGCCGACGGCGATATTGTCAGACCCGGTGGTATTGGAGAACAGCGCCTCCAGACCAACGGCGGTATTTTCGATACCGGACACGTTCGATTCGAGCGATTCCGCGCCCGTTGCAGTGTTGTGGTATCCCGTAGTGTTGTAGTAGAGCGCGTTGTCGCCATACGCCGTGTTGCTGTTGCCGTTCGTATTGGAGTACAGAGCTGCGTATCCGGAAGCGGTGTTGTGGTTGCCCAAGACATTTGAATAGAGCACGAGGGACCCTGAGCCGGTATTTTGCGCACCGTTGTTGAGTGCCAGCGCTTGGTATCCGATGCCGGTATTGTCGTCTGCGTCAAAAGTCATATTGAGGGCGTTAAATCCAGCGGCCGTGTTGCGATTGCCCTGATCTATGTTCGGCAATGAGAATGCGCCGACAGCAGTATTATAAGAGCCCGTGAAATTATAGTACTGGGATTCCATGCCAACAGCCGTGTTGAAAGAACCGGTCGAGCTGGAGTAAAGCGAGAGCGCTCCCAATCCGGTGTTACCTTGTCCTGTCGTGTTGCCGACCATTGCATCGGCGCCAAATGCCGAATTGAGGGCGCCGTCGGTATTTGACTTGAGGGCGGAGTATCCGGCGCCCGTGTTGGAGTTGGCATTCTTTGTGAGATTCGGCAAAACATCGGTACCCATTGCGGTATTAAACTCCGAATCACTTTGTACGACGTCCGGCGGCTGCTGAGCGTAAGTAGTCGCCGCAGCGGCAAGGAAGGAGGCAATCGACAGCGCAGACAACTTGAGTGAGCGTCTCATGGAATTTCCCCTCGCAGTTATTGGTTTATGTTCTTCCCAAGGCCCTGGCCTATCGCAATAAATAGGCGACGAGTCGGTCCTTACCTTGCAGTATGAGCAGCGCCGATTGCATCGCTGCATTTTGCTTTCTCAACTCGGCAATCTGTTGCTTTAAGTCATCGACTTCGGCGAGCTTCGCTTGCTGCTTTTGCACTTCATTCAGCAGCATCGGCGCAAGCTCGTCATAGCGCACGCCGTCGATACGTCCGTTCTCGTCCCTGACCACGAGTTCCGGGTACACCTTGGCCACTTCCTCGGCGATCAGTCCATGGCGCAGGGGCCCCTGTGCGTCCTTGTAATGAAAGGTCACGGGCCGCAACTGTTGGAGCTTTTCTGTGTTCGATCCCATGGGGGCAATGTCAGTCTTGAATCGCTCCGAGGAGGAGACGGCGCCGAGTTCTCCATTCGATCCGACGACAACCGTTAGGCCGCTGACCGCGGTGTTAGCGTAGATGCCAGCGATATAGGTTTTCTTATGCGTACCCTCGGCGCCGATCTTGATCACCTTGTTGTCGGCAGCCGCACCCACATTGCCGATCTCAATGTTGCTGCTTCCAGTCGTCACATTGAGGCCCGCTTGATACCCCAAAGCAATGTTGCCGCTGCCGGTCGCCGAATTGAGAGCCTGAACGCCGGTTGCGGTGTTATGGTCGCCGGTCGAATTGGAAAACAGCGCATCTTGTCCAGAGGCGGTGTTGTCGATGCCGGCCGTATTGGAATAGAGCGCGTTGACCCCGGAGGCGGTGTTGCTGTAGCCGCCCGTGTTGGACAAGAGCGCCTGGAATCCCACCGCGGTGTTGCTGTAGCCATTGGTATTGGACTGGAGCGCCGAAGACCCGGTAGCCGTGTTGTAGTCACCCGTGCTGGATGACAGCGCCCCCTCGAGCGCATTTGCCCCGGTGGCCGTGTTGTTGGAGCCGCTCGTGTTGAGCTCGAGCGCCTGGAACCCGGCGGCGGTGTTGTTGGAGCCGTTAATGTTAAACGATAGCGCAGATGCCCCGGCGGCGGTGTTGTTGGAGCCGCTGTCGTTGTCCTGAAGCGCATCTTGCCCAGCCGCGGTGTTGTTGAAGCCGCTCAGGTTGGTTCCGAGCGCACCGCTACCGTAGGCGGTGTTGAAGCTACCCGTCGTGTTGTATTCGAGCGCAGAGAAACCGGCCGCGGTGTTGTTTGTGCCGCCATTCGAGGCAGCCGGGCCGCCCAGTGCATGGCTGCCCATTCCGGTGTTTTCATTGCTGTCGCTGATGTCGTTTGAGGCCGGCACTTGCGCGTATGTGGCTCCGGACAGCAGAAACAGACATGTCATCGCCCAATTGGATGTTTTATTCATTGGTCGCCCCCACAAGATTGATTTTTAAAGCGGGATTGGTGCGAGTTAGCTCAGTGTCGGCTTCGAGTCCGCCACGATCAACTTTGGCCTCCGAAAATCACGGTCACCTGATGCCCAAGAAGAAGGCTCCGATGGCGACTATGGAAAAAGCCACCACGCCGACTTGCCACCAGCGGTTTGGCCATAGCTGGTTCGCGATCATACAAGCGCCTGCGGCGGGGGCAGCGGTCTGCGTCAGGGACACCCGGTGCAATCCTGCGCCGAGTGAAATCACACCCAAGCTCGCAGCAAAGATGCAAATGCACAGCCCCACAAGCCGTAGTGTCCGGTAGTCTCTCCCGCTTGCATCGACGCTAACAGTTGGTCCGTCCATAGATGCCCCCATTGAGCGTAACAGCGCCTCCTCGCGCATTTTAGAGGATCATTACGTCACCGGCTGTAAAACTTGAGCAACGGGCGACCGTTGCATCAGGACCGCGCCGCTTGCGCTCAGTATTTGCCGGCTCATCGCCGCGGGCAGCGCCCGCAGCATGAGGCCGAACGGAAAGTCGAGCGGGTAAGGGCGTTGCAGGCGTTCCGATTCCTCGAAGCTGGTGATCGTTTGCGAGGACCGCCATCCATATTTTTCAAAGAACCCGAACCAGTCTTTCACTTTGAACAGAATCGGCGCTGCCTTGAGCTTTTCCGCCCATCCCCGCGGTAACCGGCGCTGACCGGCGTTGTCGAAATCCTGAATCCAGAAATGCAGCGCGGCAGTCGCATGCAGATCGCTCGCCAGAGCCGCCACGTCCGAAACGGAGAAAAACGCCAAGACGCCTTCCGTGATCACGAGCGTGTTTTTTGAGCTTGCGCCCCATTGCGCCAGGAGTTTCTTGCGTTTCGGGCGATCCAACAGATCGGTTCCGACGCGCTCGAGCTCGCAAGCGGGTGCCTGCCCGGCGAGCCTGGCGTTTTTTAACTCGATCAGGTGGGGAAAATCCAGTTCGACCCAGCGCAGGGTCGCTGGCAGCTTCATCCGGTAGGGTCGCGTGTCCAACCCGGCACCCAAGTTCAAGATCGTGTCGACGCCTGAGGCGAGCGCCTCGTTGATCAGCCGATCGATGATCGAGGTGCGGATATTCACGCCCCACTCGACCATCGGCGCGCGCGGAATGTCGCGGGCAATGGCACGGCCGCGCTCACCCGCCAGTATCGAGGCCAACCGATCGTCAAACGCCGCATCTGCCCGCGGCCCTTCTCGAGCTCTGAAGGCCGCGACCCACAGCGCCGTGTCGCTCACATGCCTGATCGTAGGATCTACGACCTCAGATTTGGCGCGCAAACGGCCCCCGCCTGGTATTCGTCAGCTGATCGTCCGGACGTGGTCGGGCGCGCACCGCCCGTCGCCGCACCAGGGAATGCTGCTTTTTCCCAGCCGCAACCGCCTTCAGCCGGGCGGCTCCGTCGCGCTGCCGCCCTTGCGGTAGAAATCATAGGTGTGGCGATACGGCGTCTCGGTGAGATAGCGCCAGCTGCCGAGCACCGGCATCGGAAAACGCTCGAAGCGGTTGAGCGCGGCGATGGCATCGAGCGGCACGGGAGTACGCGCGGGGATGTCGTCCCAGCCGAAGACGAAATAACCGCCCGCGCGCAAGGTCGCCCAGCAGGCCTCGATCGCACGCTCACAATGCTCCCGGCTGTCGAGTCCAAAGCCGTAGACACCATTGCAGAAAATCAAATCGACACTGCCCGCGGCAAAATGGCTCTCGAGCCGCTCCACGCCATCGACGATATGCTGCGTGCCGCCGAACTTGCGGGCTTTCGGGGACACATCCAAAGTCCAGTAGTCGCGGTCGGAGAAAAATGCCCGCTGGTAGTGCTTCGTATACCAGTCACAGCCGATGAACAGCACTCGGTGGGTCCGAGGAAGCGCCAGGAAATACGCGAAGATGTCGTGCTCGAGCACACGCCGGTCTTCGGTATCGAGAGGAACCGGCAATCCCATGGCGTACCGCACGACGCGCGTCGCATAACCCCAATCGGTACAGAGCCTGACGATGGGGCTCGACGGCTTCTCTCCGTCGGAGAGTTTCGCAGTCCCGCGATAAATCTCCAGCTCGCGGCTGCGGGTGGAAGAACTTGCATCGGGCATAGCCACTGTCCCCAGATATCGACCCCGTTGGGGTTCACATATTGCGGGCGGCGCCGCGCTGTGTCACGCATTTTAGGGGATCGCAGCGCTTGGCTGCAGGCGGCGCATCGATGATGGTACTGGTGAGGGGCACGCCGGCGCTACCCCGCCGCTAGGCTCAGGGTCACTGGATCGTCTTGGATCCCGTCGATGACATCTCGCCTTGCGTTGCCGCCGTCGTGTAGGCCGCCAGGGCGAAATAGTAGGTTCCCGCGCTCAGATTGGCGACCACATAGGTGGTCGCGCCGGGATTGGCCAATTGGACGGTCTGCGTGAGCTCGCTCGGGCTCGTGCCGTAGTAAATCGTGTAGCCCGCAAGATCCGTGAGCGGCGTGCCGTCGGTGTTCTGGGTCGGCGCGCTCCAAGACAGGGTGGCTGAGCCCGTGGGGGCGGAGCCGCTGGTCACGTTGATCGAGAAGGCGGCGAGCGACGCCGAACCGCTGCCGTTGCTCACGCTGATGACGATGTTTGAATAATCACCGACCTGCCCGCTGCTCGGCGTACCCGTCAGTGCCCCGGTGAGCGAGTTGAAGCTGGCCCAGGCGGGCGTATTGCTGATCGAGAATTGCAGCGTTCCGCCGCCGGGATTGGTGGTGGTCGGCACGAAGCTATAGGCCTGTCCGGCAGCATCCGAGGTGGCGGGACTGCCGCCAATGGTGGGCGCCGGGGCGCTTCTGGGGTCGCTGCTCGATGCCCATGCGCTGCCATTCCACGACCACCAGCCGCCGGCGGAGTTTTGCTGATAGATGACGCCGTTCTCGTACAGCAGCAGCGTCACATTGGCCGAATAGCCCGCGGCGGCGCCATTCTCCGCAACGACGCCGCCGGCGAGGGTCCAGACAGACCCGCTGCTGTCGATGATCTGCGTGGCCGATGGGATGGTGGTGCCGTTGGCTGAGGGCGACTGGGTGCGCGGATCGCTGCTGCCCACCCAGGTGCCGGCACTCCAGGACCACCAACCGCCCGCGGAATTTTCCTGATAAATGACGCCGCTTTCGTAGAGCAGCAGCGTCACGTCGGCCGAGTAGCCCGCCGCAGCGCCATTCTCGTAGATGACCCCGCCGGCAACGGCCCAGACATTGCCGCTGGGGTCGGTGATCTGAGCCGCGTTGGGAATGGTCGCGCCGCTGGGCGAGGACACCAGGCGCGGATCGGTGCTGGACGCCCACGTGCCGCCAACCCATGACCACCAGCCCCCGGCCGAGTTTTGCTGATAAATGGTGTTGTTGTCGTAGAGCAGCAGCGTCACGTCCGCCGAATACCCCGCCAAGGCACCATTCTCAGAGATGACCCCGCCGGAGACGGCCCAGACATTGCCGCTGCCGTCGACGATCTGCGCCGCCGCGGGAATGGTGGTGCCATTGACCGACGCGGTGTCCGTGCCCGCGGCACCCGGGACCGACGCGGCGGCCACCTTGCTGTTCAGCGAGGACAGTGGATCGGCGGAGCCGCTGCCTCCGCACGCGGCAATCGACAGGCACGAGACAGCGAGCGCTGCCCGGAAGGCGTTGAGCATCAGACGCATTTAAATTTCCCAGTGAATGTCGCGGTGACTGCGCAACGCTTTTAGGAGCTATGTTCAATGCGCGCAAATGTCGGTGTAACGAAACATGTCGTCGATGGGCGACCCGCGAGGCCTACGCGTACTCGGGCGGTGCGACGCGCGAGGCGCCGAGTGCGCGCGCATGCACGGCGCTAGGGCGGCTTATTTAACATAACGTATTACTGTCTGTGATTTGCGACACAGTAATTAGGAAGGTCTGTGGTTATTGTCAAACTCACGCCGGGCTGCAATGGCCCGGGCCGCGGGTATCACCTCGAGAGCCGGCCACAGGTTCGGAGGTTCCTACCAATACAACTGCGGGAGTTGGAAGGACGAGAACAATCAATCCATAAATCATGAAGGAACGTGCCATGAGACATCCACATCAGACCGTTGTGTTCACCTGCTCGCTGCTCGCGATGGCGGGACTCGGCGGCGGCGAACTCGCGAGCGGTCAGGTTCAAGGGAACACCGATACGGCCTTTGGCGATTACGCATTCGCGAGCGGCGCCGGCAACTACGAGACCGTCGTCGGCGCCTATTCCCTGTGGCAAAACCAGCCGGGGGGCGATGACAACACCGCGCTCGGATATACGTCGATGTACTGGAATACGACCGGCATCGGGAACACCGCCACGGGTGTCCAATCGCTCAACCAAAACAGAACCGGCTACTGGAATACCGCCACCGGATTCAATGCGTTGATCAGCAACACCACCGGCAACAACAACACCGCCTCGGGCATCGATGCGCTTGCGTGCAATTTCAGCGGCAGCTGGAACACGGCGTCAGGCGCCTTCGCGCTCGGCGGAGGCACCTTCAATTTCGTGGAGCCCTGGCCGACGTGCGCCGCCGGGCACGCGTATTTCGCCAGCGGCAATACCGCCACGGGTGCGCAGGCGCTGTTCACCGACACGACCGGCAACAACAACACCGCGTCGGGCTACGGGGCGCTGTATTCGAACACCACCGCCGCCGAGAACACCGCGACCGGATTCAACGCGCTCTATGCCAACACGACGGGAGATGCGAACACGGCGTCCGGCGCCGGATCCCTCTATTCGAACACGACGGGATATCAGAACACCGCGTCCGGGTACCAAGCGCTCTATTCCAATACGGTCGGCAACCACAACACCGTGTCCGGATTCGAGGCCCTGTACTCGAACACCAATGGCAGCAGCAACACCGCGGACGGAGACTTTGCGCTCTATGACAACACCACGGGCTATCACAATACGGCGTCGGGCTCGAACGCGCTCTTCTCCAACACCACGGGCGCGAGCAACGTGGCGGTCGGATTGGAGGCGCTCTACTCCGCCAGCACGGGCTCGAACAACATCGCCGTGGGAGCGAGCGCGGGTTATTACCTGACCCACGGCAGCAACAACATCGACATCGGCAACGAAGGTGCGGCGGGCGACAGTGGCGCGGTGCGCATCGGCACCGCAGGGTCACAGACCACCGCGTACATCGCGGGCATCGAGAACGCGAAGGTGACCGGCAGCGCGGTCTATGTGACCGCCAGCGGGCAGCTCGGCGTACTGGCCTCATCCGAGCGCTACAAAACGGCGATCGCGACAATGACCGGCACCGAGAAGCTTCAAGCGCTTCGGCCCGTGAGCTTTCACCTGAAGTCCGACCCTGCCGGCGCCGTGCAGTACGGCCTGATTGCAGAGGAAGTGGCGGCGGTCTATCCGGAGCTCGTGATTCGGGATGGTTCGGGAAGGATCGAAGGGGTTCGCTACGATGAGCTCGCGCCGATGCTGCTGAACGAGGTGCAGAAGCAGCAGCGGATCAATGCGGCTCAGGCTGACCAGAACAAAGCCCAGGCCGCCAGGATCGCCTCACTCGAGCAGCAGCTGGCCGGCATCCAGACCGTGCTCGCGGGGCTCGCCCCCCAGGGTCACGTAATCGCACAGCGCTAGGGAGGAGTTATGCAGTTCACGGCGTCAGATACATGTCAGCGCGATTTGCGGCGGAGCATGACGGTCGTTTGTCTCCTCGGCGGCATCCTGCTGAGCATGCGGCTGTACGGGCAGTCATCACCGGCTTGGATTTCGGCCTCCACGTTCGGAGGCAACGGATCGGACATCGGTCAGGCGGTCAAGGTCGATCAAGACGGCAACCGCTATGTGACGGGTGCATTTTCCGCGACGGCGTACTTCCCGCTGCATGCCGCTTCCGGCCCGCAGCGCGACGCCCGCGGGTCGCAAACCGCGGGTAAAGCGCTCACCTCGGGCGGTGGTACCGATGTCTTCCTCGCGAAATATGACCCATCCGGAAAACTTCGCTGGCTCATTCAGGCAGGTGGCGCGGGCGACGATGAAGGCTTCGACATCGCCTTCGACGCAAAGCGCAATGTCTACGTGACGGGCGTATTCACCGACAGCGCCACGTTTGGCGGGACGAACGGGACCGGCGATACCGCGGTGGGTATCGGGCAGACGATATTTCTCGCGAAGTACAAGCCCTCGGGCGAGCTCGCCTGGGTGCAAACCGGGACGACCGCTTACGACTCGTCCAATAATGGCTACGGCGTGGCCGTCCACCCGTTCACAGGATCGGTGTATGTGACCGGTGTCAGCCAAGGAGACACGACCTTTTCCTCGTCGGACGGAACGACGCATACGGTTTCCGGGCCGGGGACCTGGCATATGGTGCTGGCGAAATTCGACACCGACGGCAATTTTCGGTGGGGCCAATCGAACCAGGCGGAGGTAAACTCCGTTGCGCACAAAGTGGCCGTGGACGCCCACAACAATGCCTATGCGGTCGGATGGATGGAGGGGCAAACGACTTTTCACAGCCATGATGGCCATGACGTGACGGTGGAAGGGTTCAGCGGGCCGATCCAGAGCTATCCCGACTATCCGGACGACGCGTATGTCGTGAAATACGATGACAAGGGCAATGTGCAATGGGTCAATCACATCGGCGGCTACAAAGCGATCGGAACCGATATCGCCACGAGCCGCGACGGTCACGTGAGCATCACCGGGTTCATCGGCAACATCGCGAATTCACAGCCCGAACAGGCGGAGACGATCGTCACGTCAGGGCCCGGCGGCTCCGACATCAACCTGGGTGGAGGGGTGTTCACCGACCCCTACAACAAGGATGTATTCGTGGCCACCTACGATGAGACGGGCGTGCTGCTCGATGCACAGCGATTCGGCGGGGCGCCGGATGAGGGCGGTAGTGGAATCGCCTATGACCGCGACGGCAGCCTGATCGTTGCGGGAATATTTCAGGGCACGATTAAATTTGAGGGGCGCACGCTGACCGGCAAGGACCCCTCCAGCCTCTTCGTTGCGAAATTTGCGCGCGACCAGCGCGAGCGCAGCTCTGAAGCGCAGACCGACTCCGGCGAATGGAGCGGATCCGCCACCTATGGGTTGAGCTGGGCCACGGCGGCTGACGGTCCCGGCATCGGGGGATTCGAAAATGATCCTCGGATCGGGTTGACTGCCGGAGGGGAGGTATTGGTGACGGGCGCGTATCAGCCCACGGCCCAGTTCGACCGCTTCGAGCTGAACAGCGCGGGGTTGGGCGATGGCTTTTTGGCATTGCTTCGGGCCGAGCCCAGGTAAGGCGAACCGCCGGCGGCGGCAACCTCCCGAGGCTGCCGACCCCCGGCGATAAAAGCGACCGTCTGACGGACGTGACCGCCTCTTGGCGCCGCGGAGTAGCGCCCCCGACGCCGGATCCGTCATGCTTGACATATGCGCCCGGCAATCGTGAGTCGCCGCAAACTTTATGGCGATCGCGCAGGCGCATCGGTCAGCGCTCTCTATCATCGTGAGTTCCAACCGCCGTGCGGCCCGAGCCCAAGGAAATTCATCATCGACAACGATACGGATAGGTCGCTGACGGACACCGAGGTCCGGATTGAGGTCCGCGACTGCGCGGGCGGCGGCCTGGGCAAACGAACGGCCGATTCGGGACGCTAGCGGCCCTTATGTCCAACGCCCTCTCGAAGTATCGGCCGGATATCGACGGCCTCCGGGCGGTGGCGGTATCGGGCGTGCTGCTGTTTCACGCATTTCCCAAGCACCTTCCGGGGGGCTTCGTCGGCGTCGATATTTTCTTCGTCATTTCGGGCTATTTGATCTCCGGAATCATATTCGCCGGCCTGCAGCGCGGAAGCTTCGACTTCATCGAGTTCTACAGCCGCAGAATTCGCCGCATCTTTCCGGCGCTCGTGCTGGTGTTGGCGGCGTGCCTGGCATTCGGCTGGTTCTGCCTGATGCCCATGGCGTTCCGGCAGCTCGGCAAGCACGTGTTGGGCGGCGCCGCGTTCTGCTCGAACTTCGTGCTGCTCCACGAGTCCGGCTACTTCGATGTCGAGGCCGTGCGCAAGCCGCTGCGGCATCTCTGGTCGCTCGGAATCGAGGAACAATATTATCTCGTCTGGCCCGCGATGCTGTTCCTTTGCCGCAAAGGCGAGCGCGCGACGCGCCTGCTGCTGATCACTCTCGGGCTCGGTTCCTTCGCCTTCAGTCTCTACATGACCTGGACGTACCAGGCGATGGCCTACTATCTGCCGTTCACGCGTTTCTGGGAGCTCATGATCGGCAGCGGGCTCGCCTATCTCGCGCGTCACGGGAACACGGGCGAGTCCGCCGTCGTCGCCCGATGGATCGGCAAGACCGGCAATCCGCGACTCGCGGCGCGCATCGCCGACGCCGAGGCGAGCCTCGGCGCGCTCGCCGTCGTGCTCGCGTTCATTCTGATCAACGAGCGGCGCATGTTCCCGGGTTGGTGGGCTCTGCTGGCGTGCGCCGGCGCCGCCTTGATCATATCCGCGGGGCCCGCGGCGTGGATCAACCGGCGAATTCTGGCGAGCCGGCCATTCGTCTGGATCGGGCTCATCAGCTATCCGCTCTATCTGTGGCACTGGCCCTTGCTGTCGTTCGCCGATATCGTCGACAACCAGACCCCTTCCGTCGCGTATCGCGTTGCGGCCATCGCGGCGAGCGTGGCGCTCGCCTGGGCGACCTTCGCGTTCGTCGAGCTGCCGGTGCGCCAGAGCCGGGATCGGGTTCGCCTGCGGCGCGTCACGCTGAAGCTCGCCGGGCAGATGATGCTCGTCGCACTGATCGGCGCGACCATCGACTATAACTTCGTGCAATCGGCGTCGGCGCGCGATCCGCAGATGGTCAACATTTCCGAGGCGACGAGCGACTGGGAAGGCATTGACGATGTGATCGTTCCCGGGAGCGTCGCGAGGACGGTGCTGTTCTTCGGCGACAGCCACATGGAGCAATACTGGCCGCGCGCGGAGCTGGTCACGCAGCGCGCCCCCTCGAGAAGAACCGTCGAATTCCGCACCCTGGGCGGGTGCGCTCCGATTCCAGGGCTCGAGCGGCTACACAAGCAGTGTGTGGAGTTCGTGAGCGCCGGCCTGGCGCGCGCCGCGCAAGCGGATGTCGATACCGTGATATTCGCCGCCCAGTGGAGCGGGCTTCTGACCTACGGCGATTACTACCGGCCCGGGGCAGCAGGGGCCGCGCCCCTCGATGTGTTGAGTCCCGAAAACGCCTGGGTGTTCGATGGGTTCGAGCGAGCGATCGCACACCTGCGAGCACTACACAAGCGGGTGATCGTGCTCTCCTCCTCGCCGAAGGGAGATGCCTTCGATCCGTATTTGATGGTGGATCGCCGTCGCCTGATTCCGCGGGCGAAAGCGGTGCAACCGGTGTCGCGCGTCTCGCTGCAGAGTTCGTTTGCGGCGGTCGACGGCCGAATTCGCGCCGCCGCGCAGAAAGGCGGTGCGCAACTCCTCGATCCGATGGATTGGTTCTGCGATGACTCGCTCTGTCCGGTACAGGATGCCGAAGGACGCCCGATTTCGAAGGATGGGTCGCACATCCGTGCGTCGGTCGTTCGAGCGCAGGCGACGGCCCTCGACCAATTCATCGTATGGCAACCGGCCGCGAACGCCGCGCTGCCGGCTCCTATGCCCTGACGCCGATGCTCAGGTCGCATCACTTAATTCTTATAAATCATAGCCTAGATGTGCTTATCGAAACTTAAGATCAAGAACGGACGCGCTCGCCCTAGGCAAGTCACGGCGGATCACACGGCGAGGCGCACCCGCAACAAAAAAAACGCTTGCATAAACGCATCAAAACTGAAAACGTGCGAAGCGGTGTCGCGATACGAAGACGCTAGAAAAATAGGAATTTCAGTTGACATAATGTGTTTCAGGGGCGTTGGCACGGGCGCACGGAAACGAACGGATTCGTCTCTGTAGAGCCTCAAATGCAACAACCGTCAACGCTTGGGAGGGAAACGATGGCCGAGGTTCCAGTAAGCTCCGGCAGCCTCACGCCCGGCGAGTTAGGCGTGTCGCTGAACCCGGGCGCCGCTGTCCGCGCGCGTGCCACCCCTCAGCCCTCTGCCAATGCAGCGCATCACAAGTCGGTTCGATTCGGGACGCACGAGCCCGCGCTGTTGACGCTCACGCGACGGGGCATACTGCCATTCGTCGTGGTGTTGACGCTCATCAGTTGCGTGTTGATCGCGGGTGAGCCGTTGTCGGTGCAGTTTTGGGCGGTGGCGCTCATCGCCTTTCTCGTGTCCGCTCTCATCTTGAGTCCCCCGCTCGGCTACGAACCGGACAGTGCAGCCGCCTACATCAGCCGGCCCGCCTCACGCATGCTGCTCGAGTGGTTCTGCGTCGCCATGGTGATGCTGTTCATATCCATGGCATTCGCGCTCGCGCATACGTTCCCGCGGGTGATCCTCACCTGGCTGCTGGTGACCCCGCTCGCCCTGCTGCTGACCGATTCACTCAGTGCGCAGCTCGCGCAGCGTGTCGCGGGCGGGCGCTCCGCGGCGCAACGCTACGTCATCATCGGCGCCAACGACGTGGGGATCGAGCTCGCGCGCCGAATCAAACAGAGTCAAAGCGGCGGGAAGTTCCTTGGGTTCCTGGATTTTCGCAGTGCCAGCCGGTTGCCCGACGGAGCCCACAAGCCGGTCGCGGCCAACTGCTCGGCCCGTGATGTGGCGGAGTTCGTCCGCCAACACGCCATCACCCGGGTGTACCTCGCGTTGCCGATCTCCACCACCCCTCGGATCGATGAGCTCATCAAGGAGTTGCGCGATACCACGGCCTCGGTCTACTTCGCGCCGAACATCTTCGCCTTCGATCTCATGCAGGCGCGCTGCGTGGACATCAGCGGCATGCCGGTGCTCTCGATCTGCGATTCGCCATTTCACGGCACGAGCGCCATCTGGAAGCGGACCTTCGATGTGACCCTGGCGCTGATCGTGCTGCTGCTCGGCTGGCCCGTCTTCGTGATTCTCGGAGTGGCCATCAAGCTCACATCACCCGGGCCCATCTTCTTCAAGCAGCGCCGCTATGGCTTGAACGGCGAGGAGATCCTGATCTATAAATTTCGAACCATGACGGTATGCGAGGACGGCCCGATCGTGACTCAGGCCGTCGAGCGCGATGACCGCGTGACGTGGCTGGGCGGCCTGCTGCGCCGATCCTCCTTCGACGAGCTGCCGCAGATCTTGAATGTGCTCGAGGGCAAGATGAGCTTCGTCGGCCCGCGTCCGCATGCCGTCGCCCACAACGAGGAATATCGCAAGCTGATCAGCGGCTACATGGTCCGGCACAAAGTCCGACCCGGCATCACCGGCTGGGCGCAGGTGAACGGACTGCGCGGCGAAACGCGCACCGTCGACATGATGCAGCGGCGCGTGCAATACGACCTCGAATACCTGAAGAATTGGTCGCTCGGTTTCGACGTCAAGATCGTGCTAAAAACAGCGTTGATCGTGCTCAAGGATAAAAACGCGTACTGATCTAGTGGATTCCCCCAGCGGCGGGGACTTGGAAAATAAATAATCGCGATCGCTGACGAGCCGATCGCGCACGAGGACTGAACCCGCTCAAACAACAGGTTGCACTACAAATCTGCGGTGCTCCGTATTGATCTGTCGCGCGTGATGTTAGCGATCGGCGACAGCTTGGCAGCGCTTGCAAATCGAATAACTATTGCTCGCACCACGTTATGACGGCCGCGCTGGCGTTATGACAAGTAGCGATCGAGCTCGCGAGAACTTGCGAGTCAGCCAAGGGAGACGATGCGGATGAGTCCAGAAGGCCGCGGACATCGGTTTGCGCGCATGACCGCTTGGCGGGTGCGTGCGCATGCCGGTTGCACGGGCTCGGCGGCTCGACGCATGGCCCTGCGTGCTCCGGCGTGGCTCCTCGTCGGTGCGGTCTGCGCCACGTTGGCCGCTTGCGAGGGAGACAGCCTCACCCCGCTGGGAAGCGGTACGCCGACGTCCGCCGGCACCACGAACGTCAAACCGTCCGTCTCGCTGCAGCCGAGTGCCGCCAGCATCAAGTCCGGCCAGGCAATCACGCTGACCTGGAGTGCGAGCAACGCCGAGACCTGCACCGCCTCGGGCGGATGGAGCGGCACGCAGCCGACCAGCGGCTCACTGTCCACCGCGCCGCTGTCATCGACCACGAGCTACACCCTCACCTGCACCGGCAGCGGCGGCTCCACCACGCAGTCGCGCCAAGTGACCGTGACTCCGTATGCAGCCCCCTCGGTCACCTTGAGCGCCTCGCCGACCACGGTCAGCAGTTCGGGCAGCTCGACTCTGCATTGGAGCGCGCTCAATGCCACCCAATGCGTGGCGACCGGCGGCTGGCACGGCGACATCGCGCTCAGCGGCACGTGGGCGACCGGGCAACTGTCGAACGACACGGAATTTGAAATCACCTGCACCGGTCCGGGCGGCTCGGCATCGCAGTCGACCACCGTGACCGTCACCTCGGCTGCGCCCGCGGTGACGCTGCAATCGAACCCCAGCACGGTCCAAGCCGGGGGAGCTGCCACGCTGTCGTGGACCAGCCAAAACGCCGCCTCGTGCGCCGCCTCCGGCAGTTGGGCGGGAAGCAAGAGCGTCAGCGGCTCGCAGAGCACGGGAGCCGTCAACGCCAACTCGACCTACACCCTGACGTGCATCGGCATCGGCGGCCAGGCCTCGCAGTCGACCACGGTGACCGTGGCATCGGCCGCGCCCAGCATCGCCTTGAGCGCTGCGCCCAGCACGATCAGCAAAGGCGGCCTCGCCACCCTGACCTGGAGCGCGGCTCACGCCACCTCGTGCACCGCCTCGGGCGCCTGGTCGGGCAGCAAGCCGGTGAGCGGCTCGCAATCGACCGGCGCTCTCGAGACCAACGCGACGTATACCCTCACCTGCAGCGGCGCCGGCGGCAGCGCCTCGCAATCGGCGACGGTCTCGGTCAAATCGCCGACGCCGACCGTCAGCTTGAGCGTGGGCCCCAGTGCCGTCGCGAGCGGCGCCAGCGCCACGCTGACGTGGAGCTCGGCCAATGCCACCGCCTGCAGCGCATCGGGCGGGTGGTCCGGCGCCAAAGCCACCTCGGGTTCGCAGTCGACCGGTCCGTTATCGACGACGGCGAGCTACACCTTGACGTGCACGGGACCCGGCGGCAGCGCCGCGCAATCTGCGACCGTCACCGTCAAAGCGACGCCCCCCACGATTAAGCTGAGTGCAGCGCCGAGCAGTGTCGCGAACGGCAGCGGATCGACGTTGTCGTGGACCTCGGCGAATGCCACCTCGTGTACCGCCTCGGGCGCCTGGTCCGGCAGCAAACCGCTGGCCGGATCCCAGCCGACCGGAAACCTGTCGGCCAGCGCGAACTACACGCTGACCTGCACGGGCGCCGGGGGCAGCGCGGTCCAGTCCACCACGGTCACGGTGAGTTCGAAGCCGTCGGCGACCGTGACCTTGAGCGCGAGCCCGAGCACGGTGCTGAGCGGCTCTGCGGCGACGCTGACGTGGTCCTCGACCAATGCCACCGCTTGTACCGCCTCCGGTGCCTGGGCCGGTGCGCAGGCCTTGAGCGGGTCCCGTTCCACCGGGACGCTGACCGCGAACGCCACGTATACCCTGACCTGCAGCGGGCCGGGCGGAAGCGCGAGCCAGTCGACCACCGTCTCGGTCACCCAGCCGGCGCCGACGGTTTCCCTGTCGGCGAGCCCGAGCACCGTCAATAGCGGCAGCGGATCGACGCTTACCTGGTCCTCGACGCACGCAACCGCCTGCACGGCCTTCGGATCGTGGTCGGGAAGCAAAGCCATCAGCGGCTCGCAGGCCACGGGGGCGCTCACCGCGAATTCGACCTATGGACTGACCTGCACGGGCTTCGGCGGCAGTGCCACCCAGAGCGTCACGGTCTCCGTCACCGCCTCGACCCCCGCCCCGACCATCAGCCTGGTGGCGGCGCCGAGCACGATTGCGAGCGGTGCCAGCGCGACCGTGACCTGGTCGAGCACCCATGCCACGGCCTGTACTGCCTCAGGTGCCTGGTCCGGCAACGAGGCAACCAGCGGCTCGGTATCCACGGGGGCGCTCAAAGCGAACGCCACGTACACCTTGACCTGTTCCGGCGCGGGCGGCAGCGCGGTGCAATCCGCCACCGTCACCGTGAAGTCGCCGACGCCAACCCTGACGCTCAGCGCGAGCCCGAGCACGCTCACCAGCGGCAGCGCAGCGACGCTCACCTGGTCCTCGACCAATGCCAGCGCCTGCGAGGCCTCCGGTGCCTGGTCGGGCAGCGAACCCCTGAGCGGCTCGGTGTCGACCGGCGCGCTCAAGGCCAACGCCACCTACGGGCTGACCTGTACCGGCGCCGGCGGCAGCGCATCCCAATCGGCGACCGTGACGGTGAACGCGCCCGCCCCGACCGTCACGTTGTCGGCCAATCCGACCACGGTGGCGAATGGCGCGGCATCGACGCTCACGTGGTCGTCCACCAATGCAACGTCCTGCGCCGCGAGCGGCGGCTGGAGCGGCTCGGAAGCGACCAGCGGCACCCGAAGCACGGGTAATTTGACCTCGGCGACCAAATTCACCCTGACCTGCACCGGAGCCGGCGGTTCCGCCTCGCAATCCACCACGGTGTCGGTATCGGCCCCCCCGCCCGGCATCAGCTTCAGCGCGAACCCGACGAGCGTCGTGATTGGGGCCAAGTCCACCCTGACCTGGTCATCGACCAATGCCACATCCTGTTCCGCGTCGGGCGGCTGGTCGGGAACGCTCGCCACCAGCGGCTCCTCCTCGACCGCGGCACTGACCGCCGCGACCACCTACACCCTCACCTGCACCGGCACGGGCGGTTCAGCGAGCGAGAACGTCACGGTGGCCGTCATTCCGCCCACCAACGGCAGTGCCAGCCTCAGCTGGGCTCCGCCCACGGTGGACACCAACGGTGCGCCGGTGACTTCGCTCATCGGCTATACCGTCTACTACGGCACGTCCCAATCCTCGATGACCCAATCGGTGAGGGTGAGCGGCGCGACGACGACCAGCTACACCCTCACCGGCCTGACCACGGGGACGTGGTATTTCGCGGTCGCCGCGGATGCCTCCGACGGGACGCAAAGCGCCATGAGCAATATTGGGTCGAAGACGTTCTGAGGGCGGGATCTAGCGGGGCTGATTCTCGTAGAGTTTCACGAAATCCCCGAAAGTCACCGGAAATTTGATGTCGTCGTTCTGATCGAAGGGATCGAAGCCGAGCGCGTCCTCCAACCGAGCGACGATCAGCGCAAAGCTCAGCGAGTCGAGGCCCGAATCCAACAGCCGAAGATCGTCGGTCAAACGCGCGAGTTTTCGATGCTGCTCCTGAGCGACGAGCTCAAACTGTGACGTGATAGTCGTTCTTACGGACATTCTTTGGCTCCCGATCCACAATATCGTTCCGATTGTAGCGATTTTGTCGAAACCAAGTCAGACTCACCTCACGGGTCATGCGGAGCCCGACTCCCGGGTGAGCCATCCCTCGGACATTCTGCCCCACGCAGACAATCCGACGTACCCTTCGCTCGATTTATCGCCGCCATTTCCGTAGTTCCCCGGGACAGAATGTGATTCCCGAGGAATAACGCACGATTTCGCGCAATCAGCTCGCTTGTGGGTGTGCCTCAGTCCGCTTACTTGGCGAGCCAGGGGGTCTTATAGTACTCATCAATCCCAGCCATCGGCCCGACCTATGACTGATATCGATATCGCGGTGGTGATCGTGAGCTACAAGTGCGCACCGCTCACGATCCAGAGCTTACGATCCGTCGCCGCGGAGCGATCGGCGGCCGGATTCCATATACGAGCAATCGTGGTCGATAACGCGTCCGGCGATGCTCCACTGCTCAGGCAGGCGATCGAATCGAATGATTGGGGCTCCTGGGTCGCCCTGGTGGTCGCTGAAAAGAATGGAGGCTTTGCATACGGCAACAACCTTGGAATTGCGCGCGCTTACGAACAGCATGCCCCGTCGTATATCTACCTATTAAACCCGGATGCCGAGGTTCGCCCCGGCGCCATCGAGAAATTAGCGCGCTTCTTGGAATCCCACCCGAAGGTGGGCATTGCGGGAAGCAGCTTCGAAAATTTGGATGGGAGCGACTGGCCGATCGCATTTCATTTTCCGAGTTTGATGAGCGAAATGCTCCAAGGGATGGACTTGGGCCCGCTGATGCGCTTGTTCAGGCGCTACATGGTCGCGCAGCCAATGACCCGGCAGGCCCAGCCGATCGACTGGATTTGCGGCGCCTCCATGTTGATCCGCGCCGCGGTTCTCGAGGCCATCGGAGGGATGGACGAGAACTATTTTCTGTACTTCGAGGAAACGGATTTCTGTTACCGCGCAAAGAAAGCCGGTTATGCAACCTGGTACGTCCCGGAGAGCCGGGTAATGCATATTATGGGCCAAAGCACCACGGTAACGGACCAAACGAAGGGACCGAGGCGGCTGCCGTCTTATTGGTTTGACTCCCGGCGGCGGTACTTCGCCATGACCTACGGAGTTGGCCACGCCGTAGCGATAGACGTCGTCGCTTTCCTTGCATGCTCGATAGGCGTAGCGAAGCGCGCAGCCCTCCGGCGCACGCACACCGCCACTCCTCACTTCGTTCGGGATCTAATCCGTCACAGCGTCATATGGCCGCGAAATCGCAAATTTGCCGCCGTACGATGTTGATCCGCCTCACGGCCGACCGCGATGAGAACTCTACTGGTGGGGCGACTCGAGTCGCCCCGAGGCGGGCGCTCGGCGCAGTTCGGTGAACCGCTTGCCGGTCGCCGCGGCCCGCAGAAGAGGCCCGGCGGCTGAGAGCACCACGAACGGGGCATAGCCTGCGATGTGAGCGAATCCATCCTGAAAAGGCCTTTTGAAAAAGTCGACGAAGAAAACCAGGGAGATGTACTCGACTCCCATCGTGCGCAAGATGCGGCAAGTGCGGGTTTTGAGTTTTTCCGCGAATGGCTTGAAGGACAAAAGCGCAATCAGGTACGTCCAAAAGACCGCGATACCGAAGAAAAGGAGCGTATTCCGCGATGGCAGTTCAATACCGTGCACGATAGCGTAGTAGTAGACCCAGACCACGAGTCCCAAGTGAGCGAGATGAGCCGATGCGTAGGACAGACCCATATCGCGAGCGTGTGCCGCGAGCGCTTGAAATCGCACTCCAAAAAGAGTGTCCAAGGAGCGAGCAACGGTCGCCAACCAGAACAAGATGAACGACCAACGCGCTGTCGCTCTCAAGGCACCCGACACGCGCTCGCCAGGACCCGCCCCCAGCCAAAACGCCATGACAATAGCAAGCGCAATGGCGAATGAGCCTGCCATGCATTTAGTCGCCGTAAGTCGGCGCATCGCTCGCCCTCGCGCCAGTCCGTTGGCTGCTCCCGACATTTACCGCGTCGGCGCGGCAGCAAGTCCAAAAGTCGCTTGTCGTGCCAAAACGAACCTTTATCAGGCGTCCTTCACGCTGGATGCCACTTGTGCTCGCACCCATTGGTAGGTGCTTTGTATACCGTCTTTCAGAGGCCTGCTCGGTCTCCACCCCAGCTTTTCCTGGATCAATCGGTTGTCGGAGTTCCTTCCGCGGACCCCGGTTGGGCCCGGAATGTTCCTGATCGACAGTTTCTTTCCCGCTATGTTCATGACCAATTTTGCCAGATCATTGATGCTTATCATCTCATCCGATCCGATGTTTACGGGACCGGTCCAGCCGGATCGGGTCAGGCGAATCGTCCCCTCGATGCATTCGTCGACATAGAGGAATGAACGAGTCTGCTTGCCGTCTCCCCAGATTTCGATCGACCCGCCCTCCTCGGCTTCGGCCACCTTCCGGCACAAGGCTGCCGGCGCCTTTTCCTTTCCATTGTTCCAGGAGCCCTCCACGCCAAAAATATTGTGGTAACGGGCAATGCGCACCTCCATTCCATGATTGCGCGCGTAGGCCAAGTAAAGCCGTTCGGAGAAGAGCTTCTCCCACCCATATTCACTGTCCGGATTCGCCGGATAGGCCGAATCCTCCGCACAATTCGGATTGTCCGGATCAAGCTGATTGTGCTCCGGATACATGCACGCGGATGAAGAATAAAATATTCTTTTATTGTTTCGCTTTCTCGCGGCCTCGAGCATATTCAGGTTGATCGTCGCGCTGTTATGCATGACAGCCGCGTCGTGCAGTCCGGTAAATATGTACCCGGCTCCACCCATATCGGCGGCGAACTGGTAGATTTCATCAAACTTTTGGTCCACGACATCCGCGCATATCGCCGGATCGCGCAGATCTGCGACGAGAAAATCGTCGGCACCCGTATCACTATAGAGCGGCAGCTTCAGGTCGACACCTCGGACCCAAAATCCCTCCCCCTTCAGCCTCCTGACCATATGGGAACCGATAAATCCACCCGCGCCGCAGACCAAAGCCTTTTTCATGTTCGTCATCCGTGGTTCCAGATTACTGTTAAATGGTAACGTAATTGAATGGATTCAAAGCGCAAATTCATCACATTCCGCGGCTCGAGTTGAGCCGGGTCCGGCCAGATAATGATGTCCACATCGGTGCAAAATGCGAGGGCTTGACGCGCCTGGCCTTCGTTTGTAACGCCACGACCGGGCATCGCTTTGTTGCGGCTAATTCTCGATAATACCCAAGGGTTGTGACCAAATCGCGAATACGCCGGCCACCGCAGGTCGAAGGGACGACTATCGGCTTGTACAGTGAGCCCGGCATTGCGCTGAATCAGGGTGCAGGCGAATGGATTGAATAAGGCCGCAGGGGCGGTTCATGTGAACGACAATGTGATCCTCAGGTCGGGGATGCGCGGGGTGATTTGTGGGACTTCTCGATTACTTCGATCGGTTGGCGATCATCCATTTGCCGGATCGCGACGATCGCCTGCGGGCATTGATCAGAGAATTGGGGGCATGTGGAATCGACATCAAAGATCCCAAGGTGGTCATTCCGCACGCTCCGATGCCGGCTACTGCCAATGGATTTCGTTCGCGCGGAGTCTATGGCAGCTTTCTGAGTCATTTGGAAATTCTCGAAGCCGCGTACAACGACGGACTCGAGACCGTCTGGACGATCGAAGACGACGCGATTTTCAGCAAAAGATTCAGGCTTCAACAAGAGCAGATCGCAAGGTACCTTCGCGAAAACGAATGGGATATCTGTTTCATCGGACATTCGGGAGGGGTCGGGTATGCGGGAGAGAAAGACATTCCCAATTCGCCGACCGGCCTTCTCCGATATTCGGGCCCCTTCATTTGGGCCCACAATTATGCGGTGCATCGGCGAATCATGCCGCGACTGATAGAGTTCGTTCGGGGCTCAAGCGAGCGTGAGGAAGGACACGCGGAGGGTGGCAAAATATATATAGACGCTGCCTATTTCTTCTTTCGGCAATTCAATCCAGATGTGGTGAGCATCGTCAGCTCGCCATGTCTTTCGGTCCAGAAGGGATCTGAGAGCAGCCTGAATGCCCGTAAGATCTATGATCGCGTTTTTGGCATTCGCTCGCTTGCCACTTTGGCACGGGAGATTCGCGATGAGTGTTGGCGCCAGGGGTGGCTCCGCATTTACGGGCCACAGAATGTATTGAGCGATCGTTTTAGAGTTACATCTCCGCCGGCACAGGTGTGGCCGACTGATGTCAAGGTCGGCACTGGCGGAGCGGACGGCTCCGCGGTAAGTTGAGCAATCGCCACGGCCAATGAGGCCTTACCCGCGCGAGTGAAGGACTCGGCAATCGAACGCTCGCGACGTTCTCATCATCGGCCTGCGGTGACTATCGGCTGTGGTTCCGTCGCGAGCTCGCACCGCTCACTTTTTATGAAGCAAGCCGTCAGTTAGGCGCTTTCTGCCGCGAGGATGGTTCCTTGGAAATTAGAGCACTGATAGTTGCGGAACACGCATCCTTGAAATTCGGCGGAGAAGCGGCGCTCCCCGTGCACTATTATCGGATTCTGCGTCGACGGCAAATCCCCGTCTGGCTGGTGGTCCACGAGCGGACGCGGGGTGAATTGGAGTCGCTGTTTCCGCTCGACCACGACCGGATCGTGTTTGTTCCCGACACCAAGGCGCATCTCCTCGTGTGGCGGTTAAGTCAAATATTGCCCGACCGAATATCCAGCTTCACTACAGGATTTCTCCTGCGCTATCTGACCCAGGTCAAGCAGCGGCGGGAGATTAGGCGATTGCTTCGCGAACAAGCCATCTCAGTCATTCATCAGCCGATCCCGGTCTCGCCGAAGGAGCCCTCGTTGATTTTTGGGATGGGCGTTCCTGTGATCATCGGACCCATGAATGGCGGTATGCATTACCCGCCCGGCTTTCGGAAGCTTCAGAGCCGGACGGAGCGCTTCGCGCTTGCCACGGGCCGGCGACTTGCAGATTTCATGAATTATTTGATGCCGGGCAAACGGCAGGCGGCGATGTTGGTGGTGGCGAATGAACGCACCCGGGGGGCGCTGCCGCGCGGCGTTTGCGATAACGTCGTGCTGCTGGTGGAGAACGGCGTCGATCTCGCACTTTGGAGCGTACCGCAACCTCTGCCGATGGTGTCAGCGTCCTCAGCAGCGCGCTTTGTATTCATGGGCCGACTCGTTGACTGGAAGGCAGTCGACCTATTGCTGCTGGCGTTCAAGCGGGCATCTGCCCAAGTTGCAATGACACTATCGATCATTGGCAGCGGCGACGAGCAGGTCAAACTGGAACAACTGGCGCGCAGCCTGGACATTCTCGACGAAAGGAGTGCTCGACCGGGAAAGGTATGCTTCCTTGGCTGGATGTCACAAGCTGACTGCGCCGGGCAGCTCGCCCATTGTGATGCCTTGGTGCTGCCAAGCATGGCCGAGTGCGGCGGCGCCGTCGTGCTCGAGGCCATGGCGATGGAAGTTCCGGTCATTGCCACCGCATGGGGCGGACCGGTCGACTATCTCGATTCCTCCTGTGGAATTCTAGTGGAACCCACCTCCAAGGAGGCATTCGTCGAGAACTTGGCGCGTGCTCTGGTTCGACTCGCCACAGACCCGCAGGAACGGCGTTCAATGGGAAAGGCTGGAAGACTCAAGGTCATCCGCGATTTCGACTGGGAGGGCAAAGTGGATCGAATGTTGGAACACTATCGCTCATGCATAGCCGCGGGCGGAATTGCGCCTTGAGTATCGAAACTTGACAATGCCTCGAATATCGCAATTCACCGGTTCCGGCTCGTGCCCTGGACGCTTGACGTGGCGGAGTTTTGATCGATGACGGACGCAACAGCCGCTGCCTCCCGACATTGGGATGTGATCATCATCGGCACCGGTGTCGGCGGCGCGACCGTTGGTCGCTCGCTCGCTTTGGGAGGTTTCAGCGTACTGTTCTTGGAAAAAGGCGGTCTCATTGGCCCCAACGAGGAAGCCGGCTCAGCAGTCACTCCTGAATCCCGCATCGCTCACGGCTGGTGGCCGCATCCAATTACCCGTGTACAACCTAATGGCGATCGCCAGCGCTTTTTTGCTGCGGTCGGATGTGCGATGGGCGGTTCGTCCATTTATTACGGGGCCGCCCTGGAACGAATGGCGGCCAGCGATTTCGACGGCCTGCGCACACCGATCGCGTCGACTCCTCCGTGGCCGGTCAGCTTTGGGCAATTCGTACCTCACTACGATGCTGCGGAGAAGCTATATGGCATCGGCGGCGTGTCGAGCGACATTGCGGAAGGAAGAATGAGTGAATGGGACCGCGCCCTGATGGAGCAGATGCGCCAAAACGGCCTCAGCCCAGAGCCGCTTCATGTGGCCATTCGCTACGATGAGCAGTGCAAAGAATGTATTGGAAAAGTTTGCCCGAGAGATTGCAAATACGATGCTCGCGTTGCCTGTCTCAACCCGGCACTGCGCCAACCACACTGCCAAATCCTCGAGCATTGTGACGTACAGACACTGGAAGCCGACAAAGACACCGTTCGCGTGGTGAAAGCGCTGCACCTAGGACACGAATTAGAATTGCGCGCCAGTATGGTCGTGCTGTCTGCAGGTGCACTGCACACGCCTCAGATCCTCCTACGCTCTCGCAACGAGTTCTGGCCGCGAGGGCTTGCCAACAGTTCCGATCAAGTCGGGCGGAATCTAATGTTTCATACCTCCGATATCTTTGCGCTGTGGGCGCCGCGCAAATTGGGCCGACAGACACGTCAACGCAAGTCGATTTCCGTGCGCGACTTCTATGTTCACGAAGGTCAGCGTTTAGGCTATGTGCAAAGCATGGGTCTGGATGCGGGCCGTGGCGAGATAGCGGGCTTTATCAAGGACCAATTGCGCCGACGCGGCGTGCGAAATGAACTGTTGCTGTCCTTGCTCGCGAAGGCACCTTCCCATATTGGCGCGTACATGTTTGGAAGCGCGGGTATTTTTGCCGCCATGACCGAGGATGATCCAAATCCGGAGAACCGCATCACGCTCGACCCCAGTGAGCCCGACGGCGCCAGTTTTTCCTACACCATCACGGATGATCTGCGGCGGCGGGCTGACGAATTACGTCTCGCGTTTTCGCGGGGCGTGCGGCCTTGGCGGATGTTGCGGATTTCCACAGAGCTTGAAATGAATTACGGCCACCCCTGTGGAACCTGTAGATTCGGCAATGATCCCAGTTCCAGTGTTTTGGACAGCAACTGCCGAACGCATGACATTGAGAATCTTTACGTAATAGACGCCTCATTCATGCCGCGCAGCGGTGCGATAAACCCCAGTCTTACTATCGCGGCCAACGCCCTGCGCGTCGCGCCGCAAATTGCCGCTAGGCTCGCCGCGCAATAGGCCGCCCGTATTAGGCGCGCTCAATGATTCCTGAACCTTAGGTGCAACCATCCTACCGGGATCCAACGCAGAATTAAGTGGCTAACCGCAAGACATGCAAAAAATGTCAGCAGGGCCGCACCAAGTCGTCTGGACTCTTCCGTCAGACTCCAAAATCCCGCGCTCTTTTGTTCATGAATAAAATAGATTAGTACCGCCACTGCTGCCGCCAGGTTAAACCACAAGAATCCGTAAAAACCGAAGAGATAGTAACCAAGGAGTGTGGCCGGGATGATCGTGCAAAGCCGCACAATATTGGCAACCAGAACCACATAGTTTCGTCCTGAAGCGACCAACAGATTTTCTGACGCATTTTGAAAAGCGAAGACAATTGCACCCAGCCCCATGATCATCAGAATCGTGCCGGTCATGACGTATCGGGTGTCGTAAAGGATTGCGACAATTAGTTGGGCGAATCCAGCCAACAAGGCCGGAAGCATAACGCCTATCATCAACAGCTTCTTATTTTCGCCGTAGTATCGCGAGGATGCGGTCGCGCTATTTGTTCTAAAATAGTCCGCGCAGCGGGCGTACAACACAACCCGGGCGTTGTGCATAATGACCCCCGTAATGGGGCCGATCATATTCCCCGCGAGCGCGTAAACTCCTAGCAATGAGAGGTTGGATAATTTTAGTAGTACGAGCTTGTCATACTGCGATAGTACGATCGTCAGCAGACTGGATGGCAAGACAACACGTGCAAATCGAAATTGATCGGTGATCGCCACACGATCGAAAGCAATTCCGACACCAACATGTCGATAAAAGAAATGGCTTGAGACCGCCAGTAGTGCACGCTGCAGAAGGACGCCATATATGAGTGCATATTGACTGTTAAAGACGCTGGCCATGCCAATCACAAAAGCCGACATCACCGCATTGGAAGCCAAATCGGCGTAGTTGCTGATTCGGGCCTTCCGGTCGCGTTGCGCGAGGATGAAGGACATCGATTCGAAGCCCGACAGCAGAAATTGAAAACTGAGAAGTCTCAGCGGATTGGTCAATGCCGGTGTCTGATAGATCTGCGCAATAAGGGGAGCAGTTAGGAAAAGAATACTGAAATTAATTCCACATCGAATCAACCGCATTGTCCACACGGTATGAATGAATTTCACGTCGTCGCCGCGTGCATGCCGAATCAGGAGAGCAACAGTGCCCACGTCGGAGACGAGTTCAATAATGAAGAGGATTGACAGTAGAATTCCGAAAACGCCATAAACTGCCGGACTAAGCAGCCTGGTGAGAATCAGGCTGCTTCCGAGCTTTATGATCGCGGTCATCCCGTAGGTGAACGTCGATGCGAACAGCTCTCCTTTCAGGTTAACTACGCGAGATAGCTGCCGCACCATTTTGGCCTTTAGGTCGGCTGCCTTATTCGAATAATATTTAGCAGACAATGTTTATGCTCGCTTTGCAACAACCGCTGTATGCACGAGGAGTTGCCCCTACATACGAAATCGTCACCCCGGGCTGCTCTGCCTCCTGAGACGCCGTGGCGCTTCGGGGAAGTGATAGTTCAGACGGCCTAGCTTTTGCCAGACCAAGCCTTCCCGATTTAACGTGGGATGCAAAATATAAAGCGCATGGGAGACGGCCGCTGTATATGCGAGCTATTTAATCTCGGGAAACTGCGCCGTTCATCCTTCAATCTTCGCGCAGCAATTTGGCCCTCGCCTCCTGGCGCAGAATCGATCTCGCCGGCACGCCCACTGCAGTTGCGCCAACCGGGACGTCGTGAAGCACCACCGCATTGGCTCCGATTTGGGCATTGTCACCGATCCGAATGCTCCCGAGCAACTTAGCACCGCTCCCCACGAGCACATTGCCGCCGAGCCGGGGCGCTCCGTCGGGGCCGACCGCCAGGGTAGCTTGCTGGAATATCATACAGTTCGGTCCGATTTCCGAGTCCGGATGGATGACGATGCCATTCGGGTGCGGAAGTTGGAGTCCGCCGGCTATGCGTGAATTCAGCGGAATGTCCGCCCCAGTTACTACGCTCCAGAATCGATGGCGCAGCACGGCGACAACCTTGCCCAAAATGCACCACGGACTCTTCGATCCGCTGCACCGCTGGTAGGTGCGGATGCTCGCCAGTAAGGAGCGAGAAGGAGCCCATGCAAATAGCCGCTTCGACTCCCTTGACCAATCGGGAGTTGTCGCCGACGGTGGGCGCGAAGCCGGCTGTTCGCTATTGCCTACCAAGGCCATATCCCGACTATCCTTCACGCCTGTCACCGGCTGACAGAGATCGGATCGCCGGGGCGAGCGGGCCCGTTGTCTGGCGCAACATGCAAGGCGATTATAGGACCCGCCGCAGGCTCCGCGTCATAGTGACTCGCAAAAGACCCCGCGATGCGACGCTCCCGGTGCTAGCACGAGGAGTCAAGTCAGTCTCCTTCCACCCCTGGAGTTGTGCCGCCTGCGTCATCGAACAACCAGGTTCGTTGGAGCCGCTGGCACCGCCTGTGCCTGCCCCTGACTCGCAGAATACGTCCAGGCGGTGACGGCTTGATTCGCGCCAGAGCCTCCGGTGGAGGCCGTGAAACCAGCATAAGCGCTGCTAGCGCCAACAATCGAGGGGATATTGACGGTGTAACTCCGCGTGAAATGGGCCGAGGTCACGGAATCGGTGACGGTCTCAACCAGCGTTGTGCCGTCGTAGCCTAAGTTGACAGTCAGCGGATGCCCAGAGTGGAGCGATACGCCCGATGAGGTCATATCGATGCTGGATCCTGTGGGGACTGCCCCATTCGTGTAAATCCCCGTGAGATCACCCGATCCATTGGCGTAGTCGAATATAACCGCGATGCTGTTGCGAATCCCGGTATAGCCCAGGTTGTTGGATACGCCACTCAGCGTCCACGGGCCCCCGCTTACCGCGACAGTACCGAAAGGACCATTGCCCATTGACCAGTTGTAATTCGTCCCTGTCGTAGTCTGCGGATAGTTCTGAAGAACGAACGCCATGCCATTCGCACTGGCATTAGTAGGATTAAGCGTAAAAGTTGTGTTGAAAGTCTGCACGTTAACTGGTGCCGCATACCAAGCAGCGGCAGCTTCAAATGCATTCTTCGTGTCCGTGAGAACGATACTGCCGCCATTGATCGTCGCGTTACCGACGGGTTGAATGAGCCCATTGGCGCTCGCAAATCCTCCCGAGAAATTGATCAGCGGCGTGCTGCTGGCCTGGATCTGATAATTACCCTGCGCGACATAACTATCCGTGTAACCCGCCTCCACTGCCACTGCCTGAATGAGCTCGTTCGAACTGACGCTAATAGGCGTTCCGTTGTACTGTGTGGAGGCAGTGGTCGGCGGTACCCCGTTCGTCGTGTAGTAGATCGTGGCGCCCGGGGGACCGCTCACGGAAACCGATTGCGTCGAACCGTATTGCCCTGGGGCCACGCTGAAATTAGGTGTCGCCAAGCGCGCGTTGTAGCCCTCCGAATAAGTCCAGCTCAGAACCTTAGTGACAGTCGCACCGCTGGAAGATACCGGCGTTGAACCGCAGAAGCCGATGTAAGCCGTGTTAGCTCCCACGATTGCCGGAATGTTAACCGGCCAGCTCAGGCGCGCCGTCGCCCCCGTCGAAGTGTCGGTCAGCACCATTGTCAGAATAGAGCCGTCGTAGGTGATGACGGCTTGCATCACATCGTAACTGCCGACGCTGACATTGAACCGGTGCAGATCAACTTCTGGGCCGAATCCATTGTTAGGTCCGTTTGCCCCTATCGCGGGGCCCCCGTCCACGTAAAGCCCGGTGCTGCTGAGGGGTGATGCCGCTACGTACCATGCTGTCTGGTTGAAAGGAGTGGCATCGAACTTGATGCCCACGCTGTTTCCCAACGCAGGCTGCGAGACTCCGCCACCGCCACCATAACCCATTCCGTTCGCAGAATTACCGCCCGCGTCAGTTCCAGAGTACCCCGGATTGGTGGTGCTATTAGAATTCTGGATCACGAAAAACATGCCGTATCCATCGATACCCGGAAGCTGGAACGTGAACGTCGTCGTGAAAGACTGAATGTTCTGCACCGAGTTGTACCAGAGGCCTCCTCCATTGTGGCTCGTCCCGTCGGTCAAATGGACCTGAGAGTCACTGATGGCCACCGTGCCAGTCGGGTGAACGCTGGGAGAGCCTGAGAAATTCGGGTAACTAAAAATCGAGTTCGCGCCTGTGCCCGATGCGGACGCGGCATCGCAGGCCGCGAACGCCAACGCGATCAGCGCCAGCGACGTGTTCAAAACTCTGGGTGTTCGCCCTTGGTACATTGTGACCTCTTTAAAAACTCGATTGGGTGCCGAGGGTATCAGTGCGCGTCGCGGCGCAAAATCCTCGCAGTAAAATAGTTGCAGCCAATAATCGCGCTGTAATTCGGTTCCTTAAATCCCGCACACTGGATGCTATGCGTCACCACCCCGCAGTCCGATTGCCCTGCCAGGTTATTTCGAAGTAAACCGTTTTCGATTGCCCTGCGCAATGTGACGCAATCTGCAGACGCCTCGGCAATTGCAGACGGAGAATCAAAATTCCCAACTGAGAGCTGTTTGGCATTCCACGGGAATTGCCTGCCCGCTATTTGACATTACAGTGTCTTTATGATAGCGCTCTTTGCGCATGGCGCGCCTGCCACTATTGTGATTCCGTGGATCACAATACTAGAGGTCACCTCTCTTTTGTCAGTCAATCCGAGCCTCCAGCGCCAAAGAGCCGCACCGCCCTGATAATTCACACTCTGACACGGTATCCGCTTCGATGTGCCAATCGCCCATGGTCATGTAGCCGCCACAGCACGATCGAGCGCGCAATAACTCATTATTTGTATATTTCTTCTTTCGCCATTACCGACCGTTTTGTGATGGCTTTGGCACTTTTGGAGGGTCGGAATCAAGGTCCTCGCTGTTCGCGCCCGTTACTCAGAAGTACCGTCAAGTCCGATGTTGATTCTGATATATAGGTTGAAACTACTTCGATTCTTCAAGGAATCGCTTTGTGCATATAGCCTTTTGGTCTCCCGCATGGCCGCTTCAGAAATTTCAGAACGGCATCCTAACTTACGTTCATTGGATGAAGCGGGAACTCGAGTCGCAGGGGCATCGAGTTACCGTCTTTACTGCCGAACTGGATGCAGCGTCCAAGGACCCGAATGTACATTTGATTGGGCGCGATATCGGCATCGGATTAACCAAGGCTTTAAATAAGCATATCCGACGCCGGCGCCCGAGCTATCGCGGAATATTCGACTTTGGTGCCGAAATCGCACGCGCTATAACGAAAGTGCATCGACGCGATCCAATAGACATCGTTGAGATGGAGGAATCCTTCGGTTGGTGCGCAGATGTGGCGCGGCTCACGTCGCTGCCCTTAGTGGTCAAACTTCACGGTCCGGCGTTCGCTACAATGGTCAAAGACGAGCTGGTATCGCCGATGGGCCTCGAAAGAATCGAGCGCGAAGGCTACGCGTTGTCCAATGTCGACTCCATCGTCGCTCCAACGGAAATGGTCTTGCGTCTAACTCTCGAGAAATACGGGTTGAAGCCGAGGGACGCGCGGCGCATCGTCAATCCGGTGGCCATGAGCGAAACGACACCCCTGTGGAGCCGAGACGGGTGCGATGCGAACCGCGTCCTTTTTGTCGGGCGCTTTGATTTAATCAAGGGCGGCGACATTATTTTGAAGGCCTTCGCGTCTGCCGTGAAGCAGAATAAGAATCTTAAGCTGGTATTTGTTGGGCCGGACAGCGGCCTGGTCGGGCCTGGCGGTAAGAAACTTCAGTTCAGTGAATTTTGTGATTCTGCAATTCCCTCGGATGTGCGAGCTCAAGTGGACTTTCGCGGAGCCCTGTCCCTTGATGCGATCATGACTCTGCGCACCCAGTCGATGCTGACGGTCGTAGCTTCAAGATTCGAAAGCCAGGGATATACCCTATTGGAAGCGATGTTCCAGGGTTGCCCGGTGGTAAGCACGGATGCGGGCGGTTGTCCCGAGAGCGTCGTCGATGGCGTGACGGGAATTTTAGCGAAATCCGAGGATTCAGAATGCTTTTCGCGACAAATAATGGCCGTTATGAATGATCCCGACAGAGCAGAAGCCTTGGGAAGAGCGGCTCGGCAACACGTCCTAAAGGAGCACAGCGCGAAAAAGGTGGCTGAAGCCTCGCTGGAAAATTATGCTCGGGTTATCGGCACGCATCGAACATAGAATGACTCACGCTTCCGCATGCGCGAGGCGGGCTAGGTGGTGATGTCGCCGCGCGCCGCTCGAATGGCGAACCGCGTAATCTCATCATAGATGCAACATGATTCTTGCCGTCAAAGAGCTGATCGTTGTCCTGCTGATATCGTTCGGCGTTTTTAAACTAGCTCAGCCTGTCGCGCGATTATACTGCCCGAATAAAGACTACGCGAGACGATGCAAAGTCTGGATTGCATTGACGGTTACAGTATTCCTGGCGCCGAACTTTTGGGTGTTTGTGTTCGTGGCGACACCAATGCTCATCATGTTGGGAAAAAGGGATTCCAATCCCGCCGCAGCTTTTTTGTTCTTGCTCTACGTTTTACCTTCAATCTCGGTTCGGGTCCCCATGATTGGCCTCTCGTTTCTAATTGAGTTGGACTTTCCTTTGCTCTTGACCCTTTGTCTGCTCACACCAACGGCCTGGCGGTTGTGGAAGCAGAGAAATGCGGCCCGCACGCCTGGTTTGAAGATACTGGAGATTTTGCTGCTCGCCTATTGCGTGCTGACAGCTTTTATATTCCTGCAACCAGAGGTCGCCCCGGGCGTTCTAATGCAACCGACCTTTACGGATTGTTTAAGACGGACATTCGAGATTACCTTTGGTCTGTTTATTCCCTATTTTGTGATCAGTCGAACGAGTGCTAGTCGTGCCGCTCTCCAGGACATGATCGCAAGCTTCAGCATTAAGTGCGCGCTACTAGCTGCCGTGGCGACTTTCGAGTACACCCGAAAGTGGCTAATGTACGGAGAATTGGCGTCGAGATGGGGACTGGGGTCGATTGGTTACATTGGGCGCGGAGGCGAAGTGCGAGCTATGGCGTCTGCCGGTCACCCGCTTGTTCTAGGTTACTTGCTCGCAGTAGCATTTGGATTTTGGTTATATTTGCAACAAAACATCCAGTCCAGGGTGTGCCGGTTGGGCATTACCGGGCTGTTTCTTTTTGGATTGATGGCGGCTTATTCTCGCGGCCCCTGGGTGGGGGCGATCGTTATTTATTTTTCTTTTGCTGCGCTGGGGCCGCGAGTCCTTCCAAAGCTGTTCAAGGCAGTTGCTGGTATTTTTCTCCTGGCATCGGTCGTTGCCGTATCGCCTCTCGGCCCCAAAATAGCGCGCGTCATCCCCTACTTCGGCGGCACTGTCGATATGGATAATTTGGTGTACCGCGAGAGACTGTTCGATCGGTCTTGGCAGATCATAATGGATCATCCCTGGTTTGGTGATCAGCGAGCGCTGCTGGAGATGCAGCAGTTGCGTCAAGGGGAGGGGATCATCGACTTAATCAATGGTTTCGTGAGTATTCTGTTGAGTAACGGTTTTGTTGGGCTATCATTATTCCTTATTTTTGTTCTCATTGGCTCTTTCAAGGCGTTTAGGGTAAGCGCTGCAGCCGCGAAGACTGATCCGGATCTCAGCAAACTTGGGGCTTGCTTAGTGGCGTGCATACTCGGGTCCCTGGTCATGATGTGGGTCGGTGGATTGATCGAGATAATGACTTGTTTGTTGGTCGCTCTGACAGCCGCCTATGTGGATGTTGGCCGCCGCCTCGCGTTGGGTCAAAGGCCCGGCGGATCCGCGCCAAAAGCCCTAAGGGCAGCGATCTGACTTTTTGGCATGTTAAGCACTGAGACACGACGGGCCGCCAGGCAATGTCTACATGCCTGACACACCTCACTAGTGATTCGCAGTCGATCGCTGGCATGATAGTAGTGGACTGAACACCTGAAGTGCCAACGGGAGGAACCATCTTCTGCAGATAAATGGATCATATGCGCACGCATCGAACGTACTACCTCTGAGTATATATATTGGCCAATGAACCGACTCATCGTCGCGTCTTCTGTGTGTTAAGTGCGCGGGCGTTGCCGTACGCACGACAGGCGCTCATCAGCCTCTTGGCTCGCTCGTCACAGGCGCTATCTGTCGTGCTCATCACCGATACCGAGCTCGACAAGCAGGAGCTTTCCAACGCTCTTTCATCGATAGCCGTGCCTGAAAAGCATAAGTGGTCGGTGCATTCGCAAGCCGAAGCGGATGACCGTGCCGAGACCGTTTTCTCGCGCCACGTAAATTTGCGTAATTTTCGTCGTGGCCATCCGTGTTGGCGAAAGCTGACCGACCCAATACTTTTCTCAAATGCGGGTGAGGAGATGATAATTCTCGATCCGGATTTGTATTTCCCAAATTATTTCACTTTCGAACAAACGCCAAAGGAAGGCGTTCTGCTGATGTGGCAACCACCGAGCTGCTTATTGCCGCACGAGGTCGTGATGTCTGCGTACGGCGCGTCAATACCGCTCGCACACCATGTGGATATTGGCGTGGCTCAGCTCCGCAATGATCTCGACTTGGATTGGTTCGATTGGTTGATCGTCAATCTCGGCGGGACAGGCATCCCCCGGGTTATGCACGTCGAGGCAATCGTCTGGGCCGCGCTTGCGATGCGCATCGGTGGCGGCTATTTCGATCCTGCCTACTGGTATTGCTGGCGCTACCGCCAGTGGAAACGCGTCGCATTGTTGCTCGGCGTCCCTGGAATTAGGCTGCTGAAGTACGAGAAATTGGAATCGGTGAAGTGCTTTCATGCCAGTGGAGTTGCGAAGTGGTGGGTAGAGCAAGCGTGCCAGCGCCAGATATTCCCTGTGCCGCAATCGGTCGTTGCGGCTTCCTTCCCTATGCCATTTGAGGAGCTCACATTGACGAATTACGAGTCCGATCAGCGGCTCAAGCGCCTAATTCGCAGGCTTGGGTATTACAAAATAATGAGTGCTGGGACTTAAATTACGTGGCATAAAAAAGATCTTGATAATGTTTTTTAGCGCTGCGAATCGTACCCATGAGTCCTGCGAATCGAACGTCAATAATATGTGGGTGTTGTCACACTCCGGAAATACAAAGATACGAAGCAGCACTCAAAGAAGTCGGCCTGGACTTCCGGACCTTAAATTTCTGGGTGCATGCAATTCAATGCCCGGAGGGACCCAATGAGCAACGTAGTTATGATTCATGCGAACCACGCGAGAATCGATGGCGAAGTCCTCACAATAGATCGCAAGTTCCACATCGGGATGAAGGACTATGCCGAGAAGATCAACGCACCCCTCGTCACCCTGCATCCGCAAGCCGCGCGCGGCGCCGCGATCATGGACCCGATCGAACTGAAGGTCTCCGAGCTACCGTACCGCATTGTCACGATCCCCTACGGCGGCAACTGGCGACCGCTGCCATCCTCGGTACCCCTACTCCATCAGGAAATCTCACTGGGGCGGCTTGTTTACGGCGGATATGGCGATGGCATGGGCGCTGCTGCGATCGCTCTCGCCTGCGGTGTGCCTTACATCTTGATACTTGAATACGATTTGAAAACCCAGATAACGGCGACCACGATGCAGGTCAACGGAAAAGTGCGGCGCGCCATCCGGGCAGGGCGCACCACATGGAGCTATTACAGAGAGGGTCTTCCGGAGATGCGTCGCGCGCATTCCGTGCACTGTAACGGGTATCCCATCTACGACGTGGCGATAAGCGAGAATCTGAAGGCGCTTCTGTACCTCGACTCTCGTATGTCGAACGACATGATTATGTCGCACGAGGAACTCGCCGCCCGGCTCGCTGAACGCCACGGTAAGCCGCTGCGCCTGCTCTATTCCGGCCGATATGAGGCAATGAAGGGCGCCGTTGATGCTGTGCGGGTGGGTCTCGAGTGTTTGGCGATGGATATCGATATCGAAATGCACTGCTACGGCCAAGGAAGTCTGGCGGCCGAAATGCGGGAACTGGCGAAGCGGTCGGGTTCCCGCATTGTGATTCACGATGCCGTGCCGTATCCAGATCTCGTCAAGATCGCGCGCACCTTCGACGTGTTCGTGTGCTGTCACGTCCAGAACGACCCATCCTGCACCTATCTTGAGTCCTTCGGCGCCGGTCTGCCGATTGTCGGATATGCGAACCGGATGTGGGAGCGGCTGTGCGACGCTTCGGGGGCCGGCCTCTGCTCGCCCATCGGCAAACCTCATCTCGTGGCCGCGGATGTCCGGCGGCTCACGAATCGCGCGGACCTGGCCACCAAGTCCGTGCAGGCTCTCGACTTCGCTCGGGCACACAGCTACGAGACAGAACACGGCAAGCGCATCGAGGCCCTAAACGAGGTCCTGGCTGAGGGCGCCTAGCCCTAGCCAAGCGCGCGCAGCGCGTGAAATCGCGAGGGCGGAAATCATCCGTGGCGATATCGGAAACGCTGGCCCCGCTCGGCTCACTGCAGACGAGAACGACGAGATGTCCGGATTTGGATCTTTGGATCGTCCTCGGCTGATGCGCTCTTAAACAATCTGGGCTATGCTCGCTCGGGCCGCAAGGCGCTGATATCCTGACGGGTTCTATCGTCGTAGTTGCGCAATGGGGCATGCTCCCGAATGCTGTTTAATTCACTGGCATTTTTTTGCTTCTTAGCTTGTGTTTATGCCCTCTATCGTATCTTACCGTTCCATTTGCAGAATTGGATGTTGCTGGTCGCTGGCTATGTGTTCTATGGATTTTGGGACGTCCGCTTTCTATTTCTGATTGCATTCTCGACGACAGTCGATTTTTCCATCGGCATGCTCATGGCCGACAGGATAATGACAGCGCGGCAGCGCTGGACGGCAACGCTATTTTTGGTTGGGGCCGCGCTTTTTTCACTCTGTCCAAACTGGTTGGCACTGCGCGGAGGTATTGACGGCAGTCATCTCGCCGCCTTTTTTACCCCGCAAGCACTCGGTCTCAGGGTATTGGCGGGCACGATCGTTTTCGCTCTCATCGCCAATTTGATGATCCGGGCCATCAAGCGGCCGCCGACTGAGGGGAGGCGCCGGTTTTATATTTGTTGTTCCGTGTTCGTAAACCTGGCTTTTCTGGGATTTTTCAAATACTTCAATTTCTTCGTCGACAGCGCCGAGCATGCGCTGCAGGCGATTGGAATCAATCCGGTTAATTTCCGGCTCTCTGTTGTTCTGCCCGTTGGTATTAGCTTCTATACGTTTCAGTCGCTTAGTTACACGATTGACGTATATCGGCGGCGTATTGGTCCGACGGCACGGTTCTGGGATTTCGCACTGTTCGTCGCTTACTTTCCACCCATGGTGGCAGGGCCCATTGAACGCGCTCGGCATCTTTTGCCGCAACTCACCAGGCCGCGCCGCATACGGCTCATTCAGACAATGGATGGAGTTGTACTAATTATTCTAGGTCTTTTTAAAAAAGTGGCTGTTGCCGATGGCATCGCACCTGCGGTCGCTTCGGTATTCGCCTCAACGGGTGCTGTTTCCCGGTCCGATATCGCCCTTGCTACAGGCCTTTTTGCCATCCAGATATTTTGCGATTTCTCGGGTTATTCCGATATTGCCCGTGGAGTTAGTAAGCTGTTTGGAGTTGAATTGATCTTGAACTTCGATTTGCCTTACTTTTCCAAAAACCCGAGTGAATTTTGGAGACGCTGGCACATCAGCCTTAGCTCATGGCTTCGAGATTATCTCTATATTCCTCTTGGAGGAAGCCGCGGCAGCTCACTCCGTACGTACTGCAATCTCTTGCTGACGATGTTACTGGGCGGCCTCTGGCATGGTGCAGCATGGAATTACGTGTTGTGGGGTGGATACCAGGGGGCGCTCCTTTGCGGCCATCGGTTAGTGACTCACGGCCGCGAGACATTACCGACCTCCGGCGAGGCAATCAGAGGCACAAGCACGCTGCACGGAGGTGCCGTCCGTAATTCGCGACTCCTTCCCGATTGGCTTTCGACGCCGCTTCGGATCGCCGTGTTTTTCTTTTTTTGCTGTTATGGATGGCTGCTGTTCCGCGCGCATTCCTTTGAACAGATCAAAGCCTTTACGGCACAACTGCTTGGCTTTCGCGCCAGCGGACCGTCAGTTATGGCAAAGCCAGCGACCTCGGCGCTCGCCGGAATCGCGGTCTTGAGTTTCTTACAATTTTTTGACTATAGAAATGATTGCCTCGAGAGCTTCAAGCGATGGCGCTTACCATTTCAAGGAGCGCTTTATGCGACGCTCATTTTCATCCTGATCATGGGGACAAGTAATGCTCCCGTCCAGTTCATCTACTTCCAGTTCTGAACCCGCACGCGCCCACGGGCACTACGGCCACGCGCGGCTCCGTAAGCGGGTGTTGGAGGCTCTACTGTGGACGATTGTTGTTTTGGCCTCGATTGATTTCGCGGTCGGCTTGATTTTCCGCCTGCCGGCTGACGCGCGCAGTGAAGGATCCTCTCTGCAAAACTACTTTAACTACGGTCGGTCGATCGAGGGGAAGCTTCGATACCTGGTCGGTAAAACGCCGGACCAGGATGCCCCGATAGTTATGGCGGGGTGGCTTTGGCAGGAATGTGACGTCGAGAGGAGCTTTCCCCCTGGCAAGCTCGGTTTCGATATATATGGGATGTCCTTCTCTTCCTACATAGCGGATCAAATGACTGCTCTCGACCCTGCCCTTGCGAGCCGAAAGTTCGGCGGCCCCGCCGCCCCGCCCAATCACAGCTATGCGTGCTTTTTACGGCGCTTCCAAGAGAAGCGCGATTTCGCGTCTATTCAAATCCTGGGCGTGTTGGCATCGAGCGTTCGAAGGATGGAGACCATCAGCGGTCTTACTACGAGTTTCGAGAGTCCAATGCCGTTCACATACCCCCGCTTTTCGTTGAGCGGAGATGGTCGCCTCTTGGGGCATATGCCGTCGATCGAGTCCGCCAATGATTTGCGCGTGGCGCTCAACGACTCGGATAAATGGCGTGCGTTCGAGCAGGATCTCGCGCACAGTGACTATTTTTACTCGCGACCGGTGTTCCAGGCGGATGTCTTTGATCACAGTGTGATTGCGCGAATGATCCGTCGTGCGTGGGGTCAGCGGTTGCTGAATGAGCGGACTGACGCGCTCCGCGCGGCGGATGGATTTTCAGGTGCTCCCGCCATTTCACGTGTCCTTGGCGCGATCCTGGTCGATTTCGCGATAAAAGCGCGCGCGAGAGGTGCTCAGCCACTAGTGATTCTCATTGAGGATCGTGGCTATGGCGAGTCGCTTTCTCACATTGCAGCCCCCCCTCTCAAGGCAAATAATATCGAGTTTTTGGCGACATCTACGATCGTGAGTCCCGATGATTCGGGCAACTTCGTGGGAGACGGGCATTTTACGCCCGTGGCATTTGAAAAAATCGCCCGCGCGGTACTTGTATTGCTGGGCAATAATACGCTGCACAACCTAAATATGCCGTTGCCAACCCGGGATCTGTCCGCGCGCAACGACAAGAGGTTGCATTGATTTTCCGACGGTCGCGTCGGATTTCCTATGGCGACACAGCGTTTCGGGTGAGGTTATTCGGCAAAACCTGCCGGCCACCAAAATAACTTGAGGATATAGAGCGAGGTGTGCGACGGATGGCAGGACAGCGGTGGAATTAATGGAACGATATAAACAGCAACGCTTGCCCAGGTGTCTAGTCGAGCATCCAGCGCAATGCCCGCCAGGGGCATTTCGATGATCGTAGTTGCTGCTACGTTCGTCGCAGAACCGTTGGAAGCCCCACTGGCGTGGCTATTGGAGAAACTTGGCCTCCAGGATGAGATACGTTTCGCACCGTACAATCAGATTTTCCAGCAGCTGCTCACCCCGGCAAGCGAGATTGCGCTCAACAGCAATGGCGTGAGTGTGCTGTTGATACGAATCGAAGACTTTGTCCGCGATCTTGCGGCGCCGACCACCGCGCGACAGACCGTCGCCCGGCTCACGCAGGAGCTTGGAGACGCGCTAGAAAACTTTGCGAATCGCGCCAAGGGTGCGATCATCCTGGTCATCCTACCGCCCGGACCCCGGGTGCCGCCTGAACTCGTCGGCTCGCTAACTGACGCCGGCAATTCCCTCGCGGAGCTGACGCACGGTCTGCCGGCAGTTCATTTTCTTGCTGAGGATCAGATCGGGGCAGTGGCCGGCGTGGATCGGTACGATGCCGCACGCGATGAACTTGCCCATATTCCGTACACGGAGTCATTCTTTGCTGCGCTCGCGCTTGCAGTTGCCCGCCGAATCCACGCGATTAAAGTGCCGGCGGCAAAAGTCCTGGTTTTGGATTGCGACAATACATTGTGGCGAGGTGTGGTTGGCGAGGACGGAGTGGACGGCCTCGAGATTCCGCAACCGTATCTGGCAGTGCAGAACTTCGCGCTCGCACAACAGGCCAAAGGAGTCCTGGTATGCCTTGCCAGCAAGAATAGTGAGGCGGACGTTCTGGAAGTGCTCGAGAGGCACCCGGAAATGCGCCTCAATGCAAACCACGTGGTCGCGCACCGAATCAACTGGCAACCGAAATCGACGAATATTCGGTCGCTTGCTGCCGAACTCAATCTCGGTCTCGATGCCTTCACTTTTCTTGATGACAACCCGGTCGAGTGTGCGCAGATGCGTGCAGAATTGCCCGAAGTGGTCACGCTTCAGCTACCGGCTGAACAGGCGATTCCGGCCTTCTTAACCCGACTGTGGATGTTTGACAGACTGACAGCCACGGCCGAGGACGCCGGTCGCACACGGATGTACAAGGAGAACTCCGCCCGCCGCGCGATGGAGTCAACAGTTGCGGACATTGGCGAGTTCCTAGCCGCACTGGATCTCAAAATCGACATCGCAACTCCTTCCCAGGATGAATGGGGACGGCTCGAGCAGCTGACGCAAAGAACCAATCAGTTCAATTTCACCACGCGCCGTCGGACGGCTCAAGAATTGAAAATCAGCCTTGCGAACGGCGCGCATGTGCTTCGCGTCCGTGTATTGGATCGATTTGGGGACTATGGGCTCGTCGGTGCCGTTGTCGCGCAGAAGGCCGGCACCACTTTATTGATCGATAACTTGATGCTCAGCTGCCGGGTGCTCGGCCGAGGCGTCGAGCATGCGATGATGCGCAGACTGGGCGAACTTGCTGAGGAATCAGGACTTCAAGACGTATCGCTGCCCTACATCGCGACGGCACGAAATGTGCCCGCCGCTGCATTCGCCGACAGCGTTGCGGCGGAGTTTGCCGAACGGGTACCAGACGGCGTCCTGTATCGTATACCGGCGGCGCGCGCCGCGGCGATCTTGCATCGACCGGGCCAGGATCCGGCTGAGGTCATTGAAGCACGCAACGCCGATGAAAAAAGGAGTGTGAGCGTCGCTTCGAAGGATGCTCAGGATAGATCGGAACGGTATTCTCAATTCGCCAACGTGCTGATTTCCGGGGAGGCGGTGTGCGAACAGATGGCACGCCGGCCGCGTCGCGCACGATCGATACCCGGAGAAGCGATTCCTCCAGCGTCGCAAGTGGAATCGGAGTTGCTGCAGATTTGGGAGGGCGTGCTGAAGCTAGAGGGGCTCGGGGTCGAAGACGACTTCTTCGCCTTGGGAGGCACTTCCTTACTCTCGGTTGAACTGTTCGCGCAGATTGCCCGTCGGCTCCATGCCAAATTGCGCTTGACCGCAATCCTTGATGCTCCCACAGTGCGCAGCCTCGCGCACCTGCTGGAAAATTCTGCTGCCGGGGAGCGAAATGGAGTGGTATGTCTGCGGGACGGAGGACCGCAAAGTCTATTTTTGGTCCACGACGGCCTGGGCGAAACCCTGCTCTATCTCCATCTGGCGAAGCGAATGCCGAACACCATGACCGTATACGGCATCGAACCCAAGCGCCTGCCCGGCATTCCGCTCGCGCATGCCACGATCGAGGAGATGGCTGCGTTCTACGTCGATCAAATCCGTGCAATTCAGTCGCACGGGCCTTATTTGCTGGGCGGAATGTGCGCAGGCGGCGTCATAGCCTATCAGATGGCCGCTTGCCTGGTGAGCGCGGGCGAGCGCGTCCAAATGGTCGCGATTCTCGATGGCGCGACACCGCAGGCAGCAAAGCGTGTCGGGCGCGTGGCACTCGGCAGACTTTCGCGGCTGGAGGATGCCGTCGCACAGGTTAGCGGATCGGGCCGCTCACTAATGACACGCACCGTGAGGATCGCAAGCGCAGTCGCCCGCAAGGCATTTAATGTGATTACTTATGAGCTCTACTCATTTGGTGAAAGAATTTCTGTGCGATTGCGATTCGCCTTGCTGAGAAACCTGGTCAGGCGCAATGCCTCGTGGCCGCGAGCGCTGCCGGAATTGACCGTCATGCAAATCTATAACGCGCTTGAGTCGAGATATATCCCTCCGCTTCTTGCCAACGTCCCGATTCTATTGGTGCGCGCATCCGCCGGCGAAGGTGCGGACACCCCGTATCGGGACCTCTATCGTGACGAAGATTTTGGATGGGGAAAGGTAGCCGGCCAATTGGAGGTGGTTAATGTACTGGGCGGGCACTCCAGCATGCTTCAAGAGCAGGCAATTGAATCCCTTGCAACGGCGATGCTCGAGCGTTTCCCCTTGTCGTCGTAGTTGCGCGAGCGTCTGAGATTAATCGGCGACCGCGCCCTTTCTCACCGCCCAGTCAGAACGAGCGAACAGTTCTTCGCTTAATACCTTTTCCATTGCTGCTCGCGGACCGCTTTGGGTAAACACGTGATCGCCGTTATCAATGATATGAATGCGGCAGCGCTCGCCCAGACGGCGGACAGAGGCGCCCGCTTGCAATTTCAACAGGCCGATGCCGGGTTCGCCGTCCGCGAATACGAACACCACTCTGATTCCCCTGGCGACGATCTCCTCGAGTTCCGATCCAAGATCGTTGGGCAGCTTGACACGAAGCATTCGGGCGACATCCCTGGCGGCAGATTCGATTGCAAGCAACGGGCGCTGGGTATAAATCTTCACGATGCGAACGATGTTGACTTGTCCGGAAAGGAGCCGCTTCCACGCGGCAAGCGAGAACATGCGCTCTCGATACACGCCGGGATTTTTCACGACTTCCGCGAGTTGCAGCGTCTCCAATGTCTCGCCCGGCTTCCAGAAATAATTTTGCGGATTCACCATCAGTATGCGGTTCACAGGCACGCCGGCGGCTGCGGCTCGCAATGCATGATAGGCACCTGAACACAGCCCGCTGAGCGTGCAGTCGCTGACACCGTAACGGGTGCGCAAGAACTCGACAGCCGCGCGAATATCTTCCATGGCCTCTGGAGGAAACACTTCGTTCTCCGGACATCCGGGCCTGTTACGGCTGTCGCCCAAACCGGCGAGATCCATGCGCAGTACGATGTAGCCGCGAGACGCCCAATGCCGCGCCATCCTCACATAGAGACGACTGGCGCCGATGTGATGATCGGCTCCTGCATTGAGGAGAATGACAGCGCGGCGGCGGGTTTCTCCCGAGCGAGGCTCGGTGATGATTCCGAACACCAACCCGTCGCGACCCAGGAATACGGGTCGCTCGCTAATTCCCTTTGTTCCGGAGTCAGACCCATCAGTCAAGGTAAGCACGGAGTTGGACGCGGTAGCGCAATCCCCAAATCGTGCATTTTTAGGATTCGATACCCCACGCGATCGACCGGCGAGGTCTACCAGCCAGTCACGCGTGGCCGCAATCATTTCCGTAGGGACTTGAGCAAACTGCGGCGCGGTCATGACCATCTCGACCAGCCCGGGCAATGCGAGATATCGAGTCCGCCCGGCTCGCGCGGACATTGACTCCGCCCACCGGCTGGCCACCGGCATGCTGTCGCCGTCGATCACCAGCATTTCAGGGGCGCTCGGTGGTGGGAGCGCCGCGAAATCAAGCTTTCCGAGGGATGTGAGGGTTGCTGCCGATAATTTGAAGCCGCTGACCTCCATCGACCCCGTCTCGTCCCGACCATCGGCCGCGCCGCCGTTGGCCGCCATCGCGGCGCCGGCCATGCGTGTCATCCGCAGGTCCCGCAAATACCGACGTCCGCTCAGAATGGGAGAGATCAAAACGAGGCCGCTCACCGTGCATTCCGCGGCAGCGACCATGGCCAGCAACGCCCCAAGACGTATACCCAGCAAACAAACCTGCTGCACGCCCGTTCGTCGCCGCAGTTCCCCGGCCGCCGCTGCGACATCCCGAGCCCAGGTTTGAATTTGATCCGCCTGGGGATCGATCTCAGCCGAATCACCGGTCCCCAGATAGTCAAACCGCAGCGCTGGTAAGCCGGCGGCAGCAATGGACTCCGCAAACCCGCGAATGCCCCTATGCGAGCAAATTGCTTCGTAACCGAAGGGCTTGCACAGGACCACACCGAGGTTGGCGTCGGAATCTGCGGACGGATGATGCAGCCACCCGAACAGCCGATGATCCCCGGAATCAAAGTACACAGCTTCGGCGACGCCGCTCGCTCGATCGGGGCCGTGCTGCAACTGTGATTGAGCTCCCATCGGCCCTCAATATCCTTGAATTCGCTTGGATTCCATCCCGAGAAGCCTACCAGGCCCACACCAGACCTTACGCGAGGCAGGACCCACTTTTGTGCCACCGCAGGGTCGGCCCGACGGCTCGGACCTCTTATGCCTGGGAATGACTCGAATCGATGCCATGCGGTAGCAATTATCGTAATGTGTATTATAAGTTCATTTGAAGTACCAACCTGGTGTTTTTATGGGCAAATCAACCGTCGAATCGGGCAGTTTGGCGCAACGGACCCCGTCCCGGGGTTTGTCATCGACCGGACTTTTTAAGCGTCAACCCCCTGATAAGACTTGAGCAACCCGTTCTCCGGCGGGGACCCGCCAGCTGCGATGTCGGTTGACACCCAGGAACGGGCACTTCCGCGCAACCCACGACCGCTGGCAAGCAGGGAGCTGGGCGTGGTGGTCATCGGTCGAAACGAGGGTGAACGACTGATTCGCTGCCTGGAATCGGTACGCAACCAGGCCTCGTGCGTGGTTTATGTCGACTCCGGATCAACTGACGGCTCTGTGGAGAGGGTAAGCACGCTCGCTGATTCGGTCGTGCAATTGGATATGCGCAAGCCGTTCACGGCGGCTCGCGCCAGAAACGAAGGGTTCGCGCGGTTGCTCGAGGTCCGTGCGGGGCTGGATTATGTATTCTTCGTGGACGGAGACTGTGAAGTCATCGACGGCTGGTTGGGCACCGCCACTCAGTTTCTGCAGGACCACAATGACTTTGCCATCGTATGGGGACTGCGGCGGGAGCGATTCCCGGAGAAATCGCCTTACAATCTGTTGTGCGATATCGAGTGGCAAGATTATCCGTTGGGCGAAACCCGTGCTTGCGGAGGAGATGCGGTAGCGCGGGTGGACGCCATTCAAGCCGTGGAAGGTTATCGCGACGACCTCATCTGCGGCGAGGAACCGGAGATGTGCGTGAGGTTGCGTCGGGCGGGTTGGCGAATCTTTCACCTGGAAAGTCCGATGACGCTCCACGATGCGGCCATCTATAGATTCGGCCAATGGTGGAAGCGATCGGTGCGGGCCGGCTATGGCTTTGCGCAAGGCGCCGCCCTGCACGGAGCCCCGCCGGAGCGGCATGCTGTGTCGGAGACCCGCCGCTCTTGGATTTGGGGTCTGGGAATTCCATTGACAGCGCTGGCGCTCGCACCGTTTGCGGGCTGGTGGTCCGCGTGCGTTTTCTTTGCTTATCCCATTCAGGTCATCCGGCTGCGCGCACGCGGTCACCGCGCATTGGCGCGCGAGAATTGGTTGCGCGCAGGCGCTTTGGTCCTAAGCAAGTTCCCGGAGATGCTGGGTCAAATCAAATTCCATCTCGACCGGGTTCGACGGGCGCAGTCTGGACTGATCGAATACAAATAGCGCATCGCTTGAAAATCGCATATTTCATCAACCAGTACCCCAAGGTCAGCCACACCTTTATCCGGCGGGAAATACAGGCGCTGGAAAACCACGGCTTCGAGGTTACGCGAATCGCCCTTCGCGGCTGGCAGGAGACGCTTCCCGATCCGGACGATCTCGCCGAACAGGCGCGCACTCATTACGTCCTTCGAGACGGCGTCGCACCCGTGTTGATTGACGCGCTGCGCATCATGATGCGATCACCCCGGCGCTTCATCCAGGCGGCACGCGTGGCCATTCGTATGGTGAGCGAATCGGACCGGCCCCTGAGTTACCATCTGATCTACCTCGCTGAGGCGAGCCGGCTTCTTCGGTGGGTCAAAAATCATGGTTGCGCGCATGTGCATGCCCATTTCGGCACGAATTCCGCCGAGGTGGCGATGCTGACGCACGCCCTCGGTGGACCCGATTTTAGTTTTACGGTGCATGGGCCGGATGAGTTCATGATCCCAATGGGTCTACGAGAAAAGATACGCCGCGCCGCATTTACCGTCGCCATCAGCTCCTTTGGCAGAAGTCAGCTTTACATGCGGTCTCACTATCGGGATTGGCCCAAGATCCACGTCGTACACTGCGGTCTGGAGCGATCGTTTCACGAGGGCATCGCGCCCTCCGTACCAGCAGCGCCCCGATTCGTTTGCGTGGGCCGTCTCTGCGAGGCCAAGGGTCAGCTCCTGTTAATTGCGGCGGTTGCACGCCTTAAGAAGGTCGGCATCGAATGCGAATTGGTACTGGCCGGCGACGGTCCAATGCGCGCGGATTTAGAGAAGTCGATTAAAGAACTTGAGGTGGATTCGCAAGTGCGTATCACCGGCTGGATAAGTAGCAATAGCGTGCGGTCGGAAATCCTGGCGGCGCGGGCTTTGATCCTACCAACCTTTGCGGAAGGGCTTCCGGTCGTGCTGATGGAGGCCATGGCCCTTCGCCGGCCGGTGCTCAGTACTTATATCGCCGGCATACCGGAGCTCGTAATATCAGGGGAAAACGGCTGGCTATTTGCCGCCGGGTCCGTCGAGGAACTGGTCGAGGCGATGGTCAAATGCCTCGCGGCAACGCCGGAGACCTTATCCCGAATGGGTGATTTAGGCCGTCAGCGTGTGATCGCGCGGCATTCGATCGAGACGGAAACGGCCAAGCTGACCAGACTGTTCCGGACTCCAAAACAGGCGGCGCCAGTAAATTGAGCGGCCCATGGTGATGACGATCGTGATTATCGCGGAGTTCTTCCTGGGCACGATTGCCTTGGGGGTCCTGGTTTGTGTCACGGTGCTGTTCATAGAGGTAATCGCAGCAGTTACCTGTGCCGATATTGCCCTCGCTCCGGAGGGCGAGCGCCGGCCACTCGCCGTGTTGATGCCCGCTCACAATGAGTCGACGGGAATCGCCGCATCGATTCGGTCCGTATTGCCGCAACTGGCAGCCCATGATCGTTTGGTCGTCATCGCGGACAATTGCTCGGACAACACGGCGGCGATCGCAGCCGCTGAGGGCGCGGAGGTCGTTGTGCGCAGCGATCCCGCACGTCGCGGCAAAGGTTATGCTCTGGATTTCGGGGTTCGCCATCTCGAATCCGATCCACCCACGGTCGTTCTGATCGTCGATGCCGACTGCCACGTGCTGCCCAGCGCCGTCGACCATCTGGTGCGCCTTTGCTGCAGGACCAATCGGCCTGCCCAGGCGATCTACCTGATGCAGGCTGGCCCTGAAGCCCGTTTGAACATGCGTATCGCGGAGTTCGCCTGGCTGGTCAAGAATAAGGTGCGACCGGAGGGGCTTCATCGGCTCGGACTTCCCTGCCAATTGACCGGGACCGGCATGGCCTTCCCGTGGGAGTGTCTTGGCAAGGCCGTACTCGCAACCGGACATATCGTGGAGGATATGAAGCTGGGCCTGGATCTCGCGCGCGCAGGTGCTGCACCGCTGTTGTGCCCGCAGGCGCTGGTCACCAGTCAATTCCCCACCTCTGCCGATGGGATCAAGAATCAGCGCACCCGCTGGGAGCATGGACATCTCAGCGTCATCCTGAGCGACGCGCCGCGCTTGATCCTGGACGGTGTGAGAAAACGGCGTGCGGACTTGCTGGCACTGGCACTCGATCTATGCGTGCCACCGACTGCCTTGCTGGCGCTGTTGGTGGCTACGATCTGGATCTCTTGCGCCATCCTATTCTATCTGACCGCGCTTGCATGGCCGCTTGTCCTTGCAAGCCTCGCAGCATTGCTGATGGGAGCCTCGGTGCTGATGTCCTGGGCCGCCTACGGTCGCCACCTGATGACGCTTGGCGCTCTTTTGCTAAGCGTCATCTATCCCCTGCGCAAGATTCCTCTGTACCTACGGTTCCTTGTCGCACGGCAGGTGGATTGGGTTCGCTCCAAGCGGGACTAGCCGGTCGCTCGTCAGAGAACCCGTCGAAACTGCCGAGCGATGATAGGCGGCGTGAGATCGCTGGCAATTTTGCGCATTCGCTGTCCGAAGGTCAGCGTATTGTCCCGCGGATCGCGCGCGCGAAAAATCGTCGAGTGCTCGCCCGTCACTTCCTCGGCCGGCCGCCCGTTGCTGAAATAGTAAAGCGCCAGGGATTTGCGGGTCATGCCCTGCGGGCACTGCAGCGGATCTGGGTGGCCGTGATAGGTAAAATCAGTGGTTCCGAAGATCATCACCCGATTAAAGATGGGCAATACTTTCGCTTGGCATTTCTGCATCTGGCGATCCCAGAGCTCCAGATGCCCGCCATATTCTTCCTTCCAATCTTTGTTGAGGTAAAGAAGCAGATTCAGCCGCCGGTCGAGATTGTAGGCACGATGCTTGTTGAAGTCGGCATGCACGCCGAGCTTTCCGCCCCGCACGATCTGATGCAGTCCGCCGCCTTCGAAGCGCGGATCGGAGATCAAATTGTCGATCCCCGTCACACGACTCAGGAACTCGAGAAAAGTAATCGAGTTCAGGTGATACATGAGCAGCCGCGTGGCCGCTCCGAAAGACGCTTCGGCAGCCGAAGCCAGTTTGATCTCCGCGGCATTGTCGAAGCTCTGCCAGCGGATGGCATCCGGCTTTGGGAACTCCGCCAGCACCACGTCGATGAGCTCGGGATTGAAAAAATTGTCGAGTACGACGTGCGGGAAAGGTTTCGCACCGAGATAGGCCGCGTGGGCCGAATCAGCCACTTGCCTCATCCGGTCAAGTGGAAGAAAAAAATCCATTTGCAAGTTCGAAATATTTTCCATGAGCGCTATCGAAGATACCGGCCAATAACCGGCGGAGACTATCAGAGTGGAGCGATCGTTGGCAGGTTCGGCGTCACGCAGTGTGAACCCGGTCTGCCCTCCGTGGTCGTCGATCCCGCGGTGGGCCAGTGGCGTCGCAAATGGCGCCAAACGTCAAATCTCGCCAAACCCATCGAAAGCGGGTGAGCTGGCGCGAACCTCCAACCAAAAAACTGTATAAACAACTAGTTGAACGCTAAACTTGCATTCAATTGCGAGAAAACATCCTCATCGGGTTTCGGTCCCCGCCTCCATCGTTATGCAATAATTTCCTGGTAAATTGTGCAATATCGAGGAAAATGGCCGGCACCAGTCGCCAAACTGAGACACACGGCGCGATTGGCCCAGGCATGCCGGGATAACATTTCCGAGAAGCTATTCCGAATGCGGGGATCAATCCTATGCCCGCTAAATTAGGCTAATAATTTGGACATAGACGATTACAACCTTGAGGAGGCTTTAAAGCTCGTCTCCGTTTTTGGGACCGAGCGTTTCGGTTATTTGGTCACGCCGAATGTCGACCACGTGATCCGCTACCACGACGACTGCAAGTTCCGGGCGCTTTACGCCCAGGCTTCCTACATCCTGCTCGATAGCCGCTTCCTTGCGCACACGGTTGGCCTGGTCAAGCGCCAGGTGCTGCGCGTCTGTTTGGGAAGCGACCTGACCACCGCGGTCTTGGAATCCGTCCTCAGACCCCTGGACGTGGCGGTGCTGGTCGGCGGCAACGCCGCCCAGGCACAGTTTCTGCGGGACAGATATGGCCTAAAAGCCCTTCACCATATCAATCCGCCCATGAATCTGATCCGGAATCCGGCGGCCGTAGAGGCGTGTCTCCAGGCGATCGAATCGATCGGTCAATTCAGATTTTGTTTTCTGGCGGTCGGCTCCCCACAGCAGGAGATCATCGCGCAGAAGTTGAAGGAACGCGGCAAGGTCCGGGGGCTCGCGCTGTGCGTCGGCGCCTCGATCGATTTCCTGACAGGTACCGAGAGAAGGGCCCCCTTGTGGATGCGGGAAGCGGGGCTCGAGTGGTTTTATCGACTGTCGCAGAATCCCCGGCGGATGTGGAAACGATACATAGTTCGGGGGCCTCGATTTTTTTTCTTGCTGTGGCGAATTAAATTGAACGTCCGGCCGCCCACGTTCCGGCCTGCCATGATTCGGGATGCGTTGGATTCGTCCGCTTCCGGACCGCCCACGGTGCCGATAGCAACCAACCCCGGACAGGCTGCCTAGCGATCTCCAGGCCCGAGGAGATTATCTGAGGTCGCCGGCCCGTCCCGTCAGCGCTCGGACCCCGGCTCATTGCTCGTGCTCGTCGGGCGATAACCTACGGTCAGAAATCCTCGGGTCTCGTGGTACCCGGTGTTGCCGTTGGAAACCGAATACATGTCGTGCTCCGCTCGCAGACGGATCTCGAGACCTCGACCCAGTCTACAAATCAGCGAGCCCCCCAGGATGTTGTTTGCCGTATCGGTGCTTCCGGCAACCTGATGAGGCAGGCTCGCGTTGGGGTAACTCGATTTGTTCCAGCTATCGACTATCTGCAGGGTGAACGCCCGAGTCAGCCGTCTTTCCACTCGGACATCCGCGCCCGTAAGCCGCGAATCCAAGGTCGACAGACCGGGATAAACGTCCTGCTCCCATCGCGCAGTCGCCGCGAGCGTTGTTCGATTGCGCTGGTACTGCCACCCGACCGAGGCGTAGGTGGCTCGATAACTTTCCGAGGTCTGCGCCGCAGGGGTGATGGGGTTGATGCCCGCCGCGCCCGTCGACTGAGTGCTGAAGCTCGAGCTTGCGTCCAGCAAATCGTGGCCGGCCCGGAGGATGATCTTGGACGAAGGTGAGATTACCCGGCTGAGTTCAAGCTTCGCCAGCGGGCCGCTGACCGACCCCGATCCGCCCGTCTGGGTCGAATACCCTGGGAGACCGGGAATTGAGCCCGCAGCGGGCCCCGTCGATGCCCCACCAGACGCTGCCCCGAGTGTTCCGGCAGGCAGGAGAGCCTGAGAGCTGCCGGACTGGCTGACCACCGTTGCGCCCAGCTCGCCCACGAAATCCGTGCGGGCACCGTGCAATTCGTAGCGGCCATATCCGCTGCTGCGCTCAAAATCGCTGTTGTAAACCGTGTTGTCGAACAAGACCCGCTCGGTGCTCACGTTCAGCGAGGCGGAAGCCCCGGCGGACACGTCGCGACCGAGTGCGATGTTTCCCTGAAAGCGGTTGCTGTTGAAGGGAGTGCCTTGGTACTGAGCCCTCGCGTATCGGGCGCTGACATCAACGAAATCGACGCCGCCGAGCCTCAATTTCAGGTCGGGCCCCGTCGTTACATAGTTGATGTTCTCGATATTGTTGGGCGTCAGCGGCGTGTAGGGGTCGAGAGCGCCCTGGCCGAAATTATCACGCAACACCCAGACCAAGCGGCCGGGAATGAGGGCCGCATCGGCCTGACCGTCGAATCGGCCGAGCAGCTCGCTGCCGTACGCGTGCTGAAGGAAATCGAGATAAGAGAAACTGCCCGCGGCCTTCACATCGAACACGCGGCTTCTTTCGTTGACCGTCAGATCCGCATCCGCCGTGGCGATGGTTTGGCTGGTCCGGTTGATCGACGCCAAGGTCACGTTGTCGGTCTCGCCGATCCCCGCGTCGATGCCATAGACATAGGGCACCGTTCGCTCCGCGGTTGCAACGTCGCTGCTGCTGAATAGTCCGTTTCCCGCGCTCAAACCGCCGGTCGCAATTTGCGCACCGGCAATCCCGCTCCACAGGACGGCCGACAGGAGTGAGATGCGCTGCAGTGACCCAGCTCCCACGTTAAGCCTGATCGCCATCGCTCCCGTACGACCCGTATGCGTAATATCCTTCTTGGGTGCTTCCGCGCACCTCGTTCAACACCACCCCACCCGCTTGCTGCACGTCGAATAACGCGACGGCGGCCTGCACGGCATGTCGCGGCGTGCGCCCTGCCCGCACGACCAGCACGACCTGGTTGGCGATTTTGACCAGCGACGCACCCTCGTTGGTCACCAGCAGCGGGGGTGAATCGAGCAGCAGGATGCGCCGGGAGCTACGCGCGCAGAGCGCCGCCACGATCGTCCTCATGCGGTTGCTGCTCACCAATTCCGCCGTTCCGGAGACTCGGTTGCCGGCGGGCAATATCGAGAGACCGCGAGTCGTCGTCGGCACGATGAGCGATTCGGCGTCCACGCTCTCGTCCACCAACGCATCCAAGAGGCCCGCTCGCCCCGCGAGCCCGAATATCTCGCTCACGTGGCGTTTCGCCACGTCGGAGTCGACCAGCAGAACCGAGACGTCCCGCTCCAACGCCATGCTCAAGGCGAGATTGATGCTGGTAAAGGTCTTGCCGTCTCCCGGGAGCGCACTCGTCACCATGATGACGCGCGATTCGCGCGCGGTGGGTTCCGCAGACAGCGCCTTGTCGATCAGCGGCCGCTTGATGCGCCGATACTGATCCGCAAATTGACGATCCTGATCCGGCTCGGGAAAGTAGCCGCGCGCGCGCAGCGCAGCGTTGTCGATCTCGATGGGCTTGATGAGGCTGCTGGTATCTTCGAAGCGCTCATCGACGACCACCGGCGCTGCTCGATGGGGGGACCGGTCGATCGGGGTGGCCGGCGCCAGGGCGGCGCCGGGCAGGTCTTTCGCCTGTCCTTTCTTGAGGCGCGCGATCGTCTGTTCGACCAGGCTCATGTCTTCACCAGCGATCGAATGGCATGGATCGTGAGTCGCGCCCCCGACCAGTTCAACATGAGCACCAAGGCAAAGACAACCAACAAACCCACGGACGCCGCAGAGAAGGACCAGAGGTTGCGCACCACCCGTGCACGATCGCGGGTGGGAAACGCCTCGCTCACCACGCCCAAGATGGGAAAGCTCGTCGTCTCGTTCGCGGCGCGCACCGAGCTCACGATCGGCTTCAGCATGTGCAGGCCGTACGCGAGCCCCGCGCCTGCCACGAGGGCTGCCAGCCAAATTCCCGCGAGCAGCGTCGTGCGCTTCGGCCAAACCGGCACCACCGGCGCCGTCGGCGGCAGCACGATCTCGAAGCGGACCGATCCCGCGTTGTCGGCGCGCTCGCCGAGTCGCGCCTTCTGATAGCTCTCGAGCAGCGCGGTGTACTGCGCCTTGTTGACATCGTAATCGCGGTTGAGCTGCTGATATTCCGCCTCGACCTGCGTGGCACTGTTGACCCGCTGCTTCAGCTCCGCAACCGTACTCTGGTGCTGCGCCAATTCCTGCCTGAGCGCGGCTATCTCGACATCCACTTTGTTCAATTCGAGCTGCATGCTCTGGTAGACGGGATTGCTGCCTGCACCGCTCGCCGCCACGGCCGATGCGTCGCCGCGGCGCAAGCTCTCCAATTCAGTCGCCCGCCGGGTCTTGAGCTCCTCGAGAGTCGCGCGGGCGGCGATCACGTCGGGATGCTGATCGGTGTATTTCAGCAGCAGCTCGTCGAGCTTCGCCTGAGCCTGCTGGATGCGGCTCAGAGTATCCCCGCCGACCGCGTTGCCGCCGCCGGAAGTGCCCGTGGTACCTGCCGCGGACACCGCCTGGTCGCTATGCAATTGCTTGCTCAGCTCCTCGCGCCGGCTCACGGCGATCGACAGGTCGGTCTCGGCCTTTTTGGCGGCATCGGTTTCCTTGCCGAGGTCCGCGAAATAGCCGCCCTGATCGTTCGGCATGAGACCCAGGTTTTGCTTCTTGAACGTGGCGAGCTTCTCCTCGGCGACGCTCAATCGCTGCTCGTAGTCCTTGATCTGCGTCTCGAGGAATTTCTGTGCGTTCTCCGACCCTTCGCGCTTGCCGCCCAAGGTCTGCTCGACGAACGTGTTGAGCAGCGCGTCGACGACGCTGAGTGCGCGCGCGCGATTCAAATCCTCGTAGTGGAACTCGTAGATGGTTCCGGCGGTGCTGCGTTCGTCGCCTTGATTGCCCGCATTGGCGACGGTGAGTGTGACGCGATTGCTGAAATTATCGAGTACGAGCGCGCGTGCCCGCTCGTCGGTGAGCGACGGCGGCAGCACGCCGGTCTGCTTGGCGATGATCTCCAGCTGCGGACCCTCGAGCAGCGATTGGCGCACGAAATTGATCTGCGCATCGACGTTCTGATCGATGGTGAGTCCCTGCAGCGCGGGCTTGAGCGCAGTGCGGGTGTCCACGAATACACGTGCCTCGGCGCCATACCGGTCGGGCAGCGAAAAAACGATCACCCAACCCACCGCCGCGATCGCAAACGCAGCCGACAACGCCAGCCAGCGAAAGCGCCAGGCGCCGCGCACTTCCTCGAGAACATGTTCGATTTCCGGTGTCACGGGATCCGGCTAGAAGCGCGTCTCCGGCACGACCAGCACGTCGCCCGGTTGCAGCGGAAGGTTTTGGGTCAGATCGCCGTTGTTGACCAAGGCGTCGAGTTTGACCTTGATGTCCTGCTGCTTGCCGTTGACCATGCGCGAGATGCGCGCTCGATTGCCTGCGGCGAACTGCGTCATGCCCTTGGCACTGAGCAGCGCCTCGAGCACCGTCATCCCTTCGTGATAGGGCATGGCTTGGGGATCTTTCACCTGGCCGATCACCTTGACCTGGCTGTAGACGCTGAGTGCCGTGAGCACCTCGACATTCACCTTGGGCGTCTTGACGTATTTGCTCAAGGCGACCTCGATGTCGCGTGCCAATTGCGAAGGCGTTTTCCCGACCGCCACCATGTCTTCGACCAGCGGCGTCGATATCTTGCCGTCGGGCCGCACGGGGACCGTCACCGACAATTGATCGTTTTCGAACACGAAGATATGCAGGCTGTCGCCCGGACCGATGCGGTAATCGGCGGAGACGGCGCGCGTCGTAGCCTCCTCGGCCGCGGCCGACCCGCTGATGCCGGGAGCCAGCAGGACCGACCCGATAACGGCCGCCAGGATCGAGAAGATTTTAACTTTCAATGAGTTGACGGCGGTCACGGCGACGATCTTACCTCGCGGCAATGGCGGCCGCCTCCCTGGAATTGGGTCGGAATTTTAGCCCGCGACCCGCTCCGAAAACACGTAAAGAGTCGCACTTATGTAAATTCCCGCGCACAAATGTACCTTATTGCAGACAATTGCGAGAGATCGGTCGCCTGTAATGTAATCTCGGGATGATTGCCATAAGAAAAACACTCGAAATCAGGTCGTCCTTGGCGATTTTCTGTCTGAGCGCGGCGGCTCTACTCTGCGGCTGCGGCGGCATGGGAGACGGGAACTCGCCGACGAGCGCCGCCTCCTCGACGAGCTCGCACGGCTCGTCGACACAAACCGCGGTGCCCCTGATCACGCTGTCCGGCACGCCGCCCACGAGCGTCGTCGCCGGAACCGCCTATGTGTTCCAGCCGACGGTCGTGACCACCGGCGGTACGGCCACTTTCTCCGCCACCGGCCTGCCGGGTTGGGCCTCCATCGATTCGAACACCGGCGAGATCTCCGGAACCCCCGCCGGCAGCGACGTGGGCACCACCGGCAATATTGCCATCAGCGCCGTCGACGGCACCGCGACCGCGTCGTTGCCTGCCTTCCAGATCAACGTGACGGCCGCGACGACCACGGGATCGGCAACGTTGTCCTGGGTGGCGCCCACGCTGAACACGGACGGCACGCCGGTCACCAATCTGGCGGGCTATCGCATCTACTACGGAACGAGCGCCGGCGCGCTCAGCTCCTCGATCGACGTACCAGGCGCGGCGACGACCCAGTACGAGATATCCAACCTGAGCAGCGGCACCTACTATTTCGTCGTCATGGCCTACAACTCGTTCGGACTCGAGAGCGCTGCCTCGAATCAGTCGTCCAAGACGATCTGAACCTCGCATTTCGGCAACCCGACTACGTGGCCCGCCAGGTTCACTGGTAGGATCTGCGCGTGAAAAAAGCGAATGCGGCCATTCTTGCGCCGGATCGGCCGATTCCAAATTCATACTGGGTCATACCGGGCCGGCTCCTGGCCGGCGAGCACCCCTCGGGCGCTCTTGAAGGGGTTCCCGGAGCGGCCGCCCGCACCCGCTTGCAGCAGATGCTCCGGGCGGGCATCGATTGTTTCATCGATTTGACGGAAGAAAGCGAGCTGCCGGAATACCGCCGCGAGCTGCCGGAAAATATCGACTACCGGCGCTTCGGCATCGCCGACATGGGCGTGCCCCTGAACGTCTCCCAGACCAAGGCAATACTCGCAGCCGTGCGCGCCGCCCTCGCCCAGGAGCGGCGCGTGTACGTGCATTGCCGCGCCGGCATCGGACGAACCGGACTGGTCATCGGGTGTTTCCTGGCCGAGGAACAAGCGAGCGGCAGGAAGGCAGTCGCCCTGCTGAACCGCCTTTGGCGGCAATGCGCGCGGGCGCAAACCTGGCCCACGGTCCCCCAAACGGCCGAGCAGACCGACTACATTCGCCGCTGGCCGAAACTCCGCGAGCTCGATCCCACACCGAGCAAAGCGATGCCGTCCCCGCGGTCGAATTGGGTTCCCGTCCCCGACGGCCCCCTGTCCGTGGGTCCTGCCTCGGCGGGCGATGTCGCGGCGCAGACCCCTGCACTCTCGGTCGTCATCCCCACCTACAACGAAGCGCCGAACCTCGAGGAGCTCATTCGGCGGCTCGCCCACGCGCTCGACCCTGCCCTCGGCCCCCACTACGAGCTCATCGTCGTCGACGACGACAGCCCGGACCGGACCTGGGAGCTGGCAGAGGGCCTCGCGCCGACCTATCCGCGCCTGCGCGTCATGCGGCGCACGAACGAGCGCGGCCTGGCGAGTGCCGTCATTCGAGGCTGGCAGGCCTCCCGCGGCGAGTTCCTCTGCGTCATCGATGCCGATCTGCAGCATCCTCCGGACCTGGTGGTCGGGCTGTACCAACTCATGAAGCGCGGCGCCGACATGGCGGTGGCGAGCCGCCACGTGGAAGGCGGCGGCGTCAGCGATTGGAGCCTCCTGCGCCGCATCGTCTCGCGGACCGCCCAGCTCATCGGCCTCGTGGTGCTTCCGGGCGTGGTCGGCCGGGTCAGCGATCCCATGAGCGGGTACTTCATGATTCGCCGCAGCGCCATCGAAGGCGTGGCGTTGAATCCCCTGGGGTACAAGATCCTCATCGAGGTCCTCGCCCGCGGGCGATTTCCCTGGATCGGCGAGGTGCCCTACGTGTTTCAAGAGCGGCTTCACGGCGGCAGCAAGGCCACGCTCGGCGTGTATGTCGATTATCTGCGTCACTTGCTGCGGCTTCGAACCTCGAGCCTGCCGTTCAACCGCTTCCTGCGTTTTGCCCTGGTCGGACTGTCGGGGGTCGTGGTCGATATGGGCCTGTTGTTCGTGCTGAGCGATCCCACGATGCTCGCGTGGGGCCTGACTCGAAGCAAACTCATCGCGGCGGAAGCGGCGATCGTCAACAACTTCCTGTGGAACGATGCCTGGACCTTCGGCGATGTCTCCGCGCATCAGCGGGGTTGGCGTCCGCGCATGCGGCGCTTCGGCAAATTTCAGCTCATCTGCCTGGCGGGTGTGGTCATCAACACCGTCCTGCTCAATCTGCAGTTCAATCTCCTGCACATGAACCGCTACGTCGCGAATGGCGTCGCCATTGCGGCGGTGACGGGATGGAATTTCTGGCTGAATCTCAAGTTGAGCTGGCGTGTCGCCGAGCCCGCGTAAGTGGATCTGATTATGTGAAACCTCGAAGTGTCGACTGGTTCACACATTCGACGGGGTGCGAGTGTTGCCATTCGGAGACGCCCCTCCTATCATCAGACATCGATATGGAGAAGGCCGCCGTGCTCAAGAAAATGGGATTTGCCGTGTTACTGATCGCTCTTTCGGGCGCCGCCTCGGCCAAGGAAACTTGCACCATCGAGCATTTCCTGTGGTTTACCTACCCCGTGTGCACGCCGGTCGTTAAGCAGCCAGGCTCGCCGGTCACCGCGCCCGAGATCGACCCCGCTTCCGCCATGGCGGCCCTCACCCTGGTGGCGGGCGGACTCGCTGTGATTCGCAGCCGTCGCTCGAAGAAGCTCGCTGTCTGACACGGCACGCCGCCGCAAGGCGGCGCGAGATGTCCCCGCCTGATTCCCCGTCCGGGTAAATCCCCGGATGACGATCCTACGGAATCGCTTTGCTCACGGCCGAGGAAAAAGCGCTTTCCACATTGCTGGTGTTCACCGAGGCCACCTCGAAGTACCAGGTACCGGGCGATAGATTATTGATTTCCACGCTCGTGGTGTTCGGCGATGTCAACGAGATCTGCGTGGTGAGCGAGGAGAGGTTGGTGCCATAGCGCAGAACGTACCCGGCCAAATTCGTAATCGGCGTTCCGTTGGTGTTATCCGCCGGCTTGGCCCAGCTCAACGTCGCGCTACCTGCCGCAGCCGCCTGCACGGCGATGTTGAAGGCCGCGAGCGACGCGCTTTTCGTTCCGTTCGATACGCTCACGACGATGTCCGAATCGGTGGCCACGTTGGCCGCGCTTGGCGTGCCGGTCAGCGCTCCGGTCGCGCTGCTGAACTGCGCCCAGGTCGGCTTGTTCGACACCTGGTAGGTCAACGAGGAACCCGCCGACGCCACGACCGTGGGCGTGAACGAGTAGAACTTCCCGACGGTCGCGGTGGTTGGCGGCGTCCCGGAAATCTGCAGCGTCTGCGGTCCCGAACCGACTACCGTGATCGTGAAGGGCGCCGACACGGCGAAGTGCACACCGTCCCACGCGGTAATCTGAATATTCGGATAAACGCCCGGCGCCGTCGGCGTTCCGATGATCGCGCCGCTGCCTCGATAGGAACCCGACCAAGCGGGACGCGCGATGTAGTTGAACTGTAATTGCGCCACGATGGCGTTGTGCACGACGGGGACGAAGTAATATTCCTTGCCCACGGTCGCGGTCGCCGGCGGTGTGCCTGAAATGGTCATCTGTGCGACGGCGGAGAAACAAGCCATCGACAGCACCACACCGATGCAAGCCGTTTTTACCCACGTTGAATTGAACATAATCGCCCCTGAGAAAAATCTTGGCACGCAGCAAGCTCGTCGGCGCTGCGCGCCGCGCACGCGTTAACTCGATTGATGGGATGCGATTTAAGTGACGTGCGTCACAAGATGCAATTGTCGTTCTGTGACGACGTTCATATACACAGTGTCGCCGCAGCCCGACACGGGTGCGTCGAGGCGGGTTCTGTCTAGGGCGCGCGGTGTCGTTGGAGCTCTGCGAGAGCAAGCTCGCCGAGCTGTTCGCGCACCGCGGTCGCATCCGCCGACCGGTCGGCGGTTTCTCGAGGATCGCGGGCGAGGTCGTAGAGCTCGTCCTGCAAGTGCGGCAGGTTCTCGTAGTGCAGTCGGCCGAAGTAGTGAATCAGCTTCCAGGATCCCTGCACGACGGCCACCGCGCCGGTGGTGAGTGCGGCGGCGCCGGCGTTCTCCTCGAGATTCATGCTGAACACCGTTCGCGGAGCACTGCTCGCGGCCATCGGATCCTCGTGCCACAGGGGCAGCAGCGATCGACCCTCCCAAGAGGCGGGAGGCGCGACGCCCGCGAGCGTGGCCAACGTCGGTGCGATGTCGATTTGTTCCACGGGCTCGAGGATGCGCAGCGCCGCGGTTTGATGCGGCATCTTCACGATGAGAGGCACATGGATGACGGAATCGTAGAGTCCCGGTCCTCCATGACCGCCGTAGCCATTGGCAAAGCTCTCGCCATGATCGGCCATGACCACCACCGCCGTGTTGTCGCCGAGCGTTGCGAGCGCCTGCGTCAAGAACTCACCCGCATAGCTGTCCACGTACTGCACGGCCTCGTCGTAACGAGCGTCCAGCAGTCGCACGCGCTCGGGGGTGAGCCGGCGGAAGGCAAAATTGTCGACGGGATCGGTGTCCTCCATATCCCGTCCCTCGCTCGAGGGATCGAAGCGGCCGAGCCAGGGGGCGGGCGCCGCATACGGGGCGTGCGGGGGGAACAGATGCAGCCAGACGAACACGGGGCGGCTTTTATCGACGGTTCGAAGCCACGTGAGCGCCGTGTCCACCGCTTCGCTCGGATCGTAATGATGGTTCGAAACCATGGCGGGGGATGAGGCGCGCAGCTTGAACCACAGCTTCTCCGCAAGCAGCAGCGGCAGGAGCTGCGATGCCGGGCATGCGTAGGGCAAGACCGCCGCGACCCGGTCGGGGCACGGCAGATCCATCGGAACGCGGTCGCTCGCCGCAAAATGGAAATACGGTCCCATCCCGAGCCTGGATGCCCCCGCGTAGGAGTTCGTGGCGATGTAGCCGGTGGTGTAGCCCGCATGCTCGAGCTCCGCCGGCAGCGACTGACGGCGCGCCTCGGCGTTCGGCCACGAGAATATTTGGAACGCCCGATGCGTCCAGGGGCGGGTGCCGGTGAGTATCGACGAGACGCTGGAGGTGGTGAAGTTCGAGTTGGCATAGGCTCGCTCGAACAGGCTCGCCTGCTTGGCGAAGTCATCCAGCCGGGGGGTGGTCGCGCGCTGCGCACCGTAGAGCGACATGTGCTGCGCCGAGAGCGCATCGATGGTCAGCAGCACGATGTGCGGCGCCCCCGCCGGCGCGGAGCGGGCTGCAGCCTCACCGGACGCGTGGGTGGCGCCCGCATCCCATCGGAACAGCACGATGCTCACCGCGGACAGTCCGCCCAGCACCGTGAGCAGCGTGGCGATGGGTGCCAGCCGGCCCATCGCGCGCCGACCGTGCCGGGTGAGCGCGACCGGGACGGCGATGGCCATCGCGAGCAACGCGAGCGCGCCGCCCAGGGAGGAGCCAAGCCCCGCCTTTCCCGTGCGATCGAACGTTTGCAGCCACACGACAACGTCCAACAGCAAGCCGCTCAGCGCCGCCACCGCCGCGGCCCAGATCAACAGGCCGGCAACCCAGGAACTCGACCAGCGCAGCGCCCGCATGCGGGCGAGTCCCAGAGCGGCCGTACCCGCGAGCGCGACCGGCAGCGCCAATGCCGCGAGCAGCACCCAGGCCGTGCCATAGGTGGGAAGAAGCTCGATCGGCCGCAGGTAGTAGAGGTATTGCTCGATCCGCACCAGAAAGATGCAGGGCAGCGTGACGCCCATCAGCATCACGGCAGGAAGGGTACCTAGACCCCAGATGGGAGACGCGATGTCGATCCCGTCGGGCGAATCAACCCGGATCCGTTCGGCCACGCTGGTGAGCTCGGTCGGTCTATCGTTCCGCTGGGATGGCCGTCAGGGCGGGGGCGGCTCGTTGTCTTCGCGGGCGTGCCCTACACGGAACAACGACGCCACGGCAGCGATCGAGCGATCCCAAAAATGGCGGATATAGCGCCTCACCATCGCGATAGCCGATCCGATGGCGATGAGCATTGGCAGCAACATCTGGTACAGGGGGCCGGCGACATTCGGATCGATGTAGGCATGTGCGGGTCGAAGCGGCCCGATCACCAGCAACACCACCGGCAGCACGAATTTCCCGCGCCCCCTCAGAAGACGCCGAGCTCCCTGGGAAAGCACGCGTGAAAGACCCATAACCCCTCCGTCCCGTCATTAGAATATAAGCAATGCGTCTGAGCAACGCGTCGCGTTGCAATGTCCCCCGCTTGACAATGGGAGTCAAGTGGAGAATTGCCAAGCCTGGAAACGACCGGGAAACGGCACGGTTGACAGGGGTTAGCGGCTTAACATATCCGGCTAATCGCGGGGTCCGAAAAACTCCCGCGCTGCGGCCATGCGCTCCTGGAATTGCGCAGCCTCGGGATCCGCCGGAAGGGTCGCCCGGGTGGCGCCGGCATGGATTTTCACGCGCGCGAGCGCCTGGTCGATCGAGGGCGTCACCGTGGGCGGGCCGCCTGCGTTCAAGAAGCGAAACACCCGCTCGAGCAGACCCCGGGGATTCTCCCCAAGCTCCTCGAAATCCACCCAGAGCATCGCCTCGCGCGGCACCTCGTTGAGGCACCGCTCGAGCGCCCCGCCGCCCGCGCGCAGGGCCTGCTGGAGGAACGCTTCGAGTGCCCCCTCCGGGCAGCTCCAAAAGGCGTACTGGTCGATCATCGCACGCCACATCCGGGTGTTGGAGGCGAGCATCTCCCCCGTTTGCCGGCCCGCCCAGATGAATTTCGCGCGCGGAAACGCGGCGCGCAACATGGGCACGCGGAACGAATGACCCGGCGACTTGAGCAACACCCGGGAGCCTCCCGGGGTTGCGGCAATCCCGCGCAGAAAGGTCTGCCAGCGAGGCAGCGGGCCTTGATTCTCAGGCCAGAGCAGCGCCGCGCATTCATCGAAGCGGCGCGGATCGATGAACGCCCGGTACGCCGAAGGTTCCCCCAAGAGCAGCAGTGCGAATTCATCTTCCTGCGGCCCGAGACTCGTGATGCGGCCCTGATCCATGGGCCGGCCGACCTCGGCGTCTGTGGCCGGAGCTTTGGTGAGAAAGCACGTGGACGGATGGAAGCACTGCCACGTCTGGGGCGTCGTCCACTTCGTACAGGCCGCGAGCAGCTCGTGCAATACGGTAGTTCCCGAGCGCCACAAGCCGAGAATGAACACCGGATCGTCCGGCAATGCCAGGCTCGCGAGCCGCCGCTCCTCGGATTTCCAGTTGAGCTCGAACCAACGAGCGTGCCATGCAAGCTTGGCGGAGTGGCCGAAGCTGCGGCGTTCCGCTCGGCCGCCGCCGCGGATCCACTGCGCCAGTTGCAATGCGCCGTACATCGAAGTCCCTGTCGTCTATTTTCTCCATCATAGCGCATCGGCATCGAAGGTCACGGAATCGCGGCGCTGGTGGCGAACGAGAATTCGCCTTGCGTGTTGGCGCTGTTGACCGAGGCCACCTCGAAATACCAATTGCCCGGCGACAGGTGGTCGATCTGCAGACTCGTGCTGTCGGGAGAGCTCACCGGGATCTGTTGCGTGAGCGCCGCGGGACTCGTGCCGTAGCGCACGGTGTAGCCCGCGAGATCTTGAAGCGGCGTCCCGTCCGCATTCTCCGTCGGCCTGGCCCAGCTCAAGCTCGCGCTCGTGCCGGTGCTGACGGTGATCGTGAACGGCGCCGACACCGCGAAGTGCACGCCGTCCCACGCCTGGATTTGGATGTTCGGAAAAACACCCGGCGTCGTCGGCGTGCCGATGATCGCGCCGCTTCCACGATAGCTTCCCGACCAGGACGGCCGATTCACATAACTAAATTGCAGCTCCTCTCGGTTGGCATTCTCGACCATCGGAACGAACGAATATTCCTCGCCCACCGTCGCGGTCGCGGGCGGCGTGCCGGAAATCGTCATTTGCGCGCCGGCGGAAAAACAGGCCATGGACAAAAGCAGCGTCGCCGCTGCGGCTGCTGAGTTGAAACGGCTGATCTTGAAATGACGCATTGGTGACCCCTTCATGAATTTTTTGCGCGCAGCATTCCGCACGTGCCGCGGCACGCTGCTTGCGTTGAGTGAGATGCTGGATTTAAGCGATGCGCGTCACACGATGCAATTGTCGGCGAGTCCCGACGTGTCGCATCCGAATGTCGCCGCGCACCGACACGCCGCCAATCTAGCGGGCAATCGCGACGATGTGCACCCGGATATCTGATGCGTGCGCGAAGAAAGATGCTCGCGCGCCGGCGTGCGGACACAGGCCCATCGCGGCGAGCGCCCGCTAGTTGACGGTGGCGCTCGCGACGACCGAGTTCGTGCTCTGCTCGTTGGCCGTGGTGAAGGAGACGATCGAGAAGTACCAGGTACCGGGGGAGAGCTTCGAGATCACAGTGCTCGTGGTGCGCGGATTGGCGATCCGCACGCTCTCGGTCAATTGGTCCGCGCTCGTCCCGTAGTAGATGGTGTAGCCGGCGAGGTTGGTCAGCGCGGTGCCGTTGGCATTCTGCGTCGGCACGGTCCAGGACAGGTCGACGCTCGACGCGGAGCTCTGCGTCACCGAGATGGAAAACGCCGGCAGAGAAACGCTCTTCTCGCCGTCGCTCACGCTGATGATGATGTTCGCGTAGGTGGTCACGTCGGCGGTCGTGGGGGTGCCCGACAACTCGCCGGTGGCCGGGTCGAAGGTGGCCCACGCGGGAGCGCCTTGGATGCTGAAGGTGAGCGCTGCCCCGCCGGGGTCCGCGGCGATCGGTGTGAATCGATAACCGCTGCCGGCGACCACCGCGGTCGCCGGCGTGCCCGAGATGCCCAGCTCCGTCGATGCCGGACCGCCGGGGGCCGGCGTGGCGGAGGAGCCGGCGGCCACGGTGATGGTAAAGGCCGGCAGCAGGGCGGCCGAGGTCCCATCGCTCGCCACGATCTGGATATCGGCGTACGCGCCGATCTCAGCCACGCTCGGGGTGCCCGACAGCAGGCCGGTCGCCGTGCTGAACGTCGCCCAGCTGGGCCTGTTCGAGATCGCGTAGCTCAAGGGTTTGCCGAGCAGGTCGCTCGACTTGGGCTGAAACACATAGGGTTGGCCGGCGATGGCGGAGGCCATCGGGTTGCCTGAGATGACCGGTGCGATGCCGCGCCGGGGAAGGCTGGCGGTCGGCTCGACGCGGATGGTGAAGGGGCCCACGGACCCCGTATGGAGGCCGTCGCTTGCGGTGATGGTGATGTCGGCCGACAACCCCTCATCGCCGGCGCCCGGGGTCCCGGTCAAGGCACCCGTGGTCGCATCGAAGCTCGCCCACTGGGGCTGGCCCTCGATCGCATACGTGACCGGCGCGCCGTTCGAGGCGACCGATGGCGTGTAGGCGTAGGCGCCGCCGACCGCAACCCCGGTCGCGGGGATGCCCTCAAAGGTCAACTCGTGCACGGCGGGTGATCCGACCGAGTCCGCCGTGGAGGCGGCGCTCGCTCCCGTCGAGGGCGAACCACCGTCGCCGAAGCAGCCGGACGCGGCGCCCGCTACCAGTAAAACGAGGATCCATCGGCAGAGCATGTACGGCTACCCCTCAAGGCGATCGGACGCGACGGATTTGGCGTCGCACGGATCCTTGAGGGGTATTGACGACGGGCGCGTAACGAAGCGGCCACCGGCAACCCCGCTATCTTGGGCTCATCGAGACCCCAAGACCGGAGGCTTTGCGTCCCCGCCTCTCAGCGGGTTTGCCAAATCAACGGAGCGAGTTAACCGTCTCCCCGAGGTTGCTTCAACTGTCGCTTTCCAAAGACATGGCGGGCGACGGACGCCGACTGCGGGCACTCCCGCGATATCGCCGTCGGGGATTCCCCGCCATGTTCTCGAGCACACGCAGCGTTTGCTCCGCGCAGCGCGTCCAGGTCAACTCTCGAACTCGCTCGCTGCCCGCGGCGATCAGCCGGGCGCGCAGCGGCGGCTCGTTGGCGAGCCGGCGCATGCCGGCCGCAATGTCCTCGACGGATTCCGGATCGATCAGCAGCGCCGCATCCCCGGCGATCTCGAGCGTTCCGAAACGATTGGACGTGAGCACGGCCGTGCCGGACGCCATGGCCTCGACGATCGGCAGGCCGTAAGACTCGAACAGCGAGGGCAGCAGCAGCACCTCGGCCATTTGATACAGCGCCGGCAGCTCTTGAGGATCGACCCAGCCCAGCCATTTGACCCACGGGGTGATGCCCAATTGATCCGGAACCTTGAGCTCATGCTCCGACAGGAACCGGTTCTCGCCGCCCGCAATCACCAGGCTGATGCCGGCCGGCGGACCCACCTTGGCGAATGCCTGCACCAGGCGCGTGAAGTTCTTCGGCGGATAGATCGCCCCGGAATACAGAAAAAAACGCGGCGGCAGTCCGTAGCGGCGCTCGAGCTCCGCACGCGCCTCGGGGGATGCCTTCCTTCGGAAGGAATCGTCGACGCCGGAATAGACCGTGAACACCCGATCGCCGGGAATGGGCAGATACTCGATCACGTGCTCGCGCGTGATCTCCGAGACCGCGATGATGGCATCGGCCCGCCGGGCATAGCGCGGCACCAGGAACTTGTGGCTGAGACGATCGATGCGGCGCGACGCCCACGGCATGACGTACCAGTCGAGGCCGTGGCACACCCAGGCGGCGGGACAGGGCGCGCGCAGCGGCAGGGAATACTTCGGGTTGTACAGCACATCGATGCCGTACCTATCGATGGCGCGCGGCACCTCGACCTGATCCCACCACACGATGTTCTTGCCCGGCAGCACCGCTTCGGTGACCCGGGGCTCGGCGGCGTAGGTCCCTGCGAGAGCCGGATTTTTGTAGAGAAAAACGAATTCGTGCGGCGTGTTCGAGTCGAGCATCGCGCGCAGGATCCGATGCGTGTAGACGCGCACCCCGCCGCCGTGCTGATCGTAGTGCCGCAGCATCACCCCGATACGCACGCCGCTCCCCCGGGGCTCAAGCCGCCGCCGCGATCTTGGGATCGGCGGCCGATCTGAAGCTGTCCTTCGGCTGCCCGAGGATCATCATGCGATACCAGATCTCCGAATTGATCAGCAGCCACAACCGGTTGCCGTGATCGACGCGGCCCTGCAGATGCTCCTGGAGCAGTCTTCTGATCGGCGTGCCGTCGAGCACCCCGGCCCTCACCAGCTCCGAATTCTCGAGATAGGTCTCGTACAGCGCGCGATATTCGTTTTTGAGAATGTAGGGAAGGGCCGATGAGAAGCCCTGCTTGGAGCGCGACAGGATCTCGGGCGGCAGGTAACGCGCCGCGAGCTTTCTCTGGATGTAGCGCAGTTGACGGCCGCGCACCTTCAATCCCCAGGGCAGGCGCGCGGCATATTCCGCGAGCTTGTGATCCATGAACGGGCTGCGCACCTCGAGGCCGTGCGCCATGCTCATGCGGTCGCTGATCATCACCGGATGATCGGGCAGCCGCACCTTGCTGTCCGCGTACAGCATCCGATCCACGGGCGGTCCCACGAGCGACTCGAACGGGGCCGTCAGCGCCGCTTCGGCGTTGGCGCTTGCGAGCTGCTCGCGGCTCGCGGCGCTGAACAAATCGCCGCGCCGCTCCCGGTCGAAATAGAAATACGACAAACTTGCCGCATAGCGCTCGCTGCCCTCGAGGAAGGACAGACGATGGAGCCAGCGCAGCTGATGCCCGACGCTCTTGTACCAGCCCGCCGCGGGCAGCAGATTCAGCGCCGGCGCGAGCAGCTGGCGGCGCACGATCTGCGGCAGCATCCCGTAGTACCCGGCGTAGAGATTGCCGTAATAGCGGTCGTACCCGCCGAACAGCTCATCGCCGCCGTCCCCGCCGATGACCACCTTGACGTGCCGGCGCGCGAATTCCGAGACGTGGTAAGCGCAGAGCGACAACGGGTCCGACGGCTCGTCCAGGTGCCACACGAGGTCCGGGAGCACGTTTTTCAAGGTCGGCGTGATGGTGAGCTCGTGATGCTGGGTGCCGTAGCGCTCAGCGACGATGCGCGCATGCGGTGCCTCGTCGAACTGGCGATACGGAAGTCCGACGGTGAAGGTGGGCAGATCGCGCACGCCGAGGCGCTTCACCAGCATGGCCACCAAAAGACTCGAGTCGAGACCGCCGCTCAGGAAGGCGCCGACCGGCACATCGCTCACCAGGTGCAATCTGAGCGACTCGACGATCCGCTCGTCGAGCTCATCGATGAGATCTTCCTCGGCCATCGGCGCGTGTTTCGGCTCGAAGGCGAGATCCCAATACGGCGTCACCTGCGGCTCGCCGCCCGGTTCGAGCACCAGCCTATGACCCGGCGGCAGCTTCACCACGTCGCGGTACATGGTGAGCGGCGGTGCGATCAGCCGCAGGGCAAGATATTGATCCAGCGCCGCGAGATTCAAGCTGCGCAGGCTCGGATCGAGCCCGAGCAGCGTCTTGATCTCCGAGCCGAACGCGAAGCGGTCGCGCTGCGCCACATAGAAGAACGGCTTCTGGCCGAGGTGATCCCGCGCCGCGAGTAGACGTTGCTTGCGCGAATCCCAGAGCGCAAAGGCGAACATTCCGCGCAGGTGCCGGAGCAGCGAGTCGCCGTACTTCTCGTACAGCCCGATGATCACCTCGCAATCGCTCTGGGTCACGAAGCGATAGCCGCCTGCCTCGAGATCGCGCCGCAACTCGACGTAGTTGTAGATCTCGCCGTTGCACACCAGCCAGATCGTGCCTTCGGTGTTGCGCAGCGGCTGCCGGCCGCCTTCCAGATCGATGATCGACAGCCGCCGGTGCCCGAGCACGGCGTGGCCGTCGCGATAAATACCTTCGCCGTCGGGACCGCGGTGCGCGAGCGCGCGCAGCATGGCCGCGATATCCTTGCCGTCGGGGTCGAGTCGTCCGACTATGCCGGCAATGCCGCACATCAACGCGCTCCTCTCACGAGCTCACCGGCTGCCTCGCGCCGGACCTCGCGCTGCGCACGGCGTCCTCGAACACCGCCTCGTAATTTCGTGCGCAGGTATCGATGTAGTAGTTCTCGACCCGCCGGCCGTTGGTCTCGCCCATGCGCTCGCGCAGCGGCTTCGAATCGTGCAATCGCACCACCGCCTGCGTAAAGGCGCCGACATCGTTCAACTTGACCACCGATCCGGTTTCGCCATCGGTCAGGAAATCGGTCTGGCCGCCGTGATCGAAGCAGATGATGGGCAGCCGGTAGGCCATGGCTTCCAGGAACACCAGGCCAAAGCCCTCGTGCTGGCTCGCGGAGACGAAGAGGTCGGCGCTCGCCAGCGCCTCGAACTTGCGTTGCTCGGATACCTGCCCGGTCAAATGCACGCGATCCCCGACGCCTGCGTTCGCGGCCGCCGTTCGAATGGCGCCGGCCTCGGGTCCATCGCCCACGATCAACAGATGCGCGTGCGGCCGTTGCGCGGCGCTGAGCGCCTCGACCAGCTTGAGATTCGCCTTGCGTGCGACCAGCCGGCCCACCGTCACCATGACGAAGGCGTCCTCCGGAATGCCGAGCTCCCGGCGCACCGGGTCCGCATGCGGCGGCCGCTCGATGCCGAGCGGGATCAGTTCCGAAGCGCGCTGCACGGCGTAGAAGCCGCGGACGTGCTCGAGTGTGTTGCGCGACTGCCCGACCAATCGATCCGCGCGCTGCAGCAGGTATCTGATCGGGCCGCGGAGCCAGGCGTGCCGGTGCGGGGAACTCGCCTTGCTGGGATCGTACAGATCGCCGCCATGCACGGACAGCACATTGGGGATGCGCCAGAGGTGCGCCAGCACATGGCCGACCGGTCCCGTGGGCACGACGAAATGAGTGTTGATTACGTCAAATTTTCCGCCCCGCTCGAGCGAGAGTCCGCGCAGCCCCGCGGCCGGCACGTACGCGAGCATCGAGGGCAGATTCGCGACCGCGAGCTCGCGGCGGAATATGACAGGCACGCGGATCACCCGCACGCCGGCATCGTCGCTTTCGGCGGGCAGCGCGAGCGCTCGCGAGGTGAGCACGGTGACGGTGTGGCGGCGCGCCAGCTCGCGCGCGAGCGCGGCCATCACCACGCCGCCGCCGCCGCCCAGCGGCGGATATTCATAATTGCAAAAGAGAATTTTCATTTGCGCCGTTCGTGCGATTTGCAAACAATATATACTGTTTGCCGCTTTCAGGAGTGTGCGCCGTGTTGAAAACAACGCCGACCGTGGTCACCGGATCCCGTCATGAATTGCCGCCTCGTGCAAGCGTCACCGCGCTTCCGGGCGGGCTCGCGGCGCCGCGGCTCGCGGCGCGCCTGGAGCCTTTCGATTCCTACTGGCAGGCGCCGGCCAATGTCGACTCCGGCTACAAATCCTTCAGCGCGTATTATCGCGCGAATTATCTGCCGCACATTCCTCCGAACCGTGATGCCAAGATCCTGGTGGTGAGCTGCGGGCCCGGGTATCTGGTGGATCTGCTGGTTCGATGCGGCTACCGCCATGTGCTCGGCATCGATTCGGACGCCGCCAAGGTCGAGCACGCGCTGCGCCGTCAGCTGCCCTGCCAGACCGCCGAGGTTTTCCCGTTCCTGTCGCAGCGTCAGACCGCCGAATACGATTGCATCATTCCCGAGCAGGAGCTCAATCATCTGACGCTCGATGAGACGATTGCGTTCTTGAATCTGTGCCGTTTGGCGCTGCGCCCCGGCGGCCGCGTCATCGTCTATGCCATGAACGGCGCCAATCCGTTGGTCGGCTCGGAAAACCTCGCGCACAACATCGATCACTTCTACAACCTGACCGAATACAGCATCGGCCAGGTGTTGCAGCTGGCGGGCTTCCGCAGCGTGCGGCCGTTCGCGCTCAAGCTGTATGTGTTCTGGAAGAATCCGGCCAATTACGTGGGGCTCGCGGTCACCGGCTTGCTGGAGCTCGGCATGAAGATCGTGTTCCGCCTGTACGGCAAGAAGGTGAGCATCGTGTCGAAGAAAATCGCGGCGATCGGCCTGCGCCCCGCGGACGCCTGACCGGCCTCCCGCTCTACGGCAACAGTCCCTGGTCTCGATACCAGCCCGCGGTGGCGAGTGCGCCGGCGGCATGCGTGACCCTCGGCGCGAAATCGAGCACCCGTTGCGCTTTGGCGCTCGACAGCACGAACGACTTGCGGAAAAAATCCAGACGCCGCCGATGCAAGGGCGGCTGGATGCCGAGCGGCGTCAGGGTCCCCTCCATCGCCACCGCACCCAGGAGGAACGGCCACAGGGGCACGCGCAGGCGCGGCGTGGGCTTTCCGAGGGCGCCGGCCACATCCCAAACCAGCGTGCGGGTGGTCATGGTCTCCGTGCCGGCCATGACGAACGTCTCGCCCACGGCTGCCGGGCTCGAGGCGGCGAGCAATAACCCCCGCACCAGATCGTCCACATAGATGGCCTGGCGCAGGTTCTCGCCCGAGCCCACGATGAGGAAGCGGCCCTTGTTGACGGCCCGGTACAGCTTGAGCAGACGAAAGTCCCCGGGTCCGTAGGTCTCCGAGATTCTCACGATGGCGGTCTCGACCCCGCCGGCGAATGCACGCACCACCTCCTCCGCCTTGAGCTTGCTGCGCCCGTAGGCGTTCGCCGGCGCGGGCGGCGAATTCTCATCGAGCGGCTCGCCGCGATATTCGCCGTACACTCCGATGGTGCTGCCGTAGACGAAGCGCTTGACGCCCGCGTGCGCACTCGCCTCGAGCAGCGTTCGGGTGCCGTTGACGTTCACGTCGACAAAATACTCCTCGGGAACGTTCGCTTCGTGTTGCGCCGCTGCGAGATGGATCACCGTCTCGCATCCCGCGCTCACGCGGCGTGCGAAGTCCGCATCCTGCAGCGGGCCCTGCTCGATGCGGATGCCGGCCGCCTCGAGCTCGCGCGCCCGATGCCGCTCCGGCATCGAGTTCAACTGCCCGGCGACCACCACCTCGCGGCCCTGCGCCCGGGCGTCGAGCGCGAGGCGCGAGCCGATGAATCCCGTACCGCCGGTCACCAACATTTTCATCTTGAGCCTCCTGTCCCCTGGGATGCCGGCACCGCGGCCCGATGGCGCCCGAGCACGCGCTCCGTGTCGCCGATCTCTGCGCGGCGGCGCGCCTCGCTCCATCCGAGCTCCGCCCCCATCGCATCGGCCGCACGGCCGATCGCGATGGCGCCCGGATGCGATCCCGATCCGAGATCGGTGCGGCGCAAGATCACATCCTCGAGCTTGAGCGCCATCTCCTCGCGCACGGCATGAGTCACCTCGGCGAGCACCGCATCGGTGTCTCCCAGACGCTCGGCCTGGGCCGGCGACTCGGCGAGGGCGGCGAGCGCTCGAAACTCCGTGCCGTAATTGCGCACCCACGCATCGAGGGTGCGCGAGCCGATCTGCGCCGCCACCGCGCGCCGCGCGCTCGTGCGGAAAGCCTCGAAATCGCCGATGTCGCCGCCCGCGAGCGCGACCTGGTCCGTCGGCGCCGCGCTGGGCGCGCCCGGCATCTGTTCCAACAACAGGCTCAGCGCCTTGTAGGAATCGCCGCGCGCAGTCGTGTAGCGGATGCCGATGACCGTGACCAGGCCCTCGATGCCCTGGGCGCGGTGGTCGATAAAACGTGATTCCTTGCCGAAGCTGAGCTCGCCCGTGGTGGACTCGCCGTCGCCGAACGGCACCAGGCCGCAATTGGCGTAGATCACATCCTCGCGCTTGAGACGCAGCGCCGGATACGAATCGTTCATCTCGCGGATCCATGCCTCGAGCTCCGACTCCTCGACCACCGCGCTATCCGGACGCTCGGGAAACAATCGGTGCCAGACGCCGATCAGCATGCACTCGCGCCACGGGACGGCGAACAGATGGCGCGCCGCACGGCTCACCACGGCATCGCTGTCCTTGCTCCAGCCTGGAACGGCGAGCGCATGCCGGGAGCGCGCCTTGCGATCGACCAGGAAACACGCATCGCGGGAGAAGTGGCCGCGCCGATGGCCGGGAAAATGATCCGCATCGTCGAGCAGGTAGTCCGCCCACGGGCCCGCTGCGTTCAGCACGAGCTTGGCGCGGATATCGAATTCGCCCTCGGTGAGCACGTCCCGGGCCCGCACCCCGCGGACGCGGCGCCCGTCCCACAGAAATCGCAGCGCCTCGGTATAGTTTGCCACGAGCGCTCCGCGGCCGGCCGCCGACTTGACGAAGGCGAGCACCAAGCGGGCCGTGTGATACATCTGACCGTCTTCGAATACCGCCCCGCCGGTGAGACCCCGTTGCTCGAGTTCCGGAAACAGGTCCAGCGTTTGATTTTTCGACAGCAGCTTCATGCCGGCGATGCGGCGCGAGGGATCCACGATGGCGGAATTCTTGCCGGCGGTGAGCACATCGTAGGCCAGCATGCCCGCGGCCAGGAAGGCCTTGCCTTGGCGGCCGTAACCGTACGTGGGGATGACGATGGGCAGCGGATTGACCAGGTGCGGAGCGATGCGCAGCATGGCGGTGCGCTCGGCGCAGGAGCTGCGCAGCCGGCGGATGTCGGCGTGCTGCAGATAGCGAATGCCGCCGTGAACCATCTTGAAGCATTCGGCGGAGGCGCCGCCGCCGAAATCGCGCCGCTCGATCAGCGCGACCCGCAAACCGCGCAGCGCCGCATCCCAGGCGGCTGCGGCACCGAAGGCCCCGGCCCCGATGATGAGCACGTCGAACTCCTCGGTCGACAGGGTCTTGAGGTCGCGCCTCATGTGGCTGGCCTCGCCGGCGCCGCGAGCGACTCCAGGGCGCGGCCGGCGACCAGCTCCGAGCCCGCGAGCGACAAGTGATCGTTGTCCCAGGCGACGGGCACCGCGGCATGCGGCTCGGTGGAGAGGAGACAGCCGCGCCCATTGCAAAGCAGTGCCAGCGGCGACACGAAGACCGCCCCGGTCCCCGCCACGGCCGCACGCGCCAGGGAATCCGCCGCGAAGGGCTCGGAATCGAGGTATTCCCGGGTTCTATCCTCGAGCACGTGCTGCTGGCGCCAGATCTCGAATGCCACCCGCGGCTGATAGATCTTCCAGGTGGGCAGGCTCCCCATCACCAGCACCCGTCGGATTCCGATGCCCTCGAGCGTGCGGATCGTCTGCCTGAGTGAGGCGGCGTCGAAATTCGGCCAGCCGTTGGCGGCGTTGTAGAGCGCCCAATGGGCTTCGATGATCACCGCGGCCGGCGACAGGCTCTTGAGCTCCTGCAGCACGAAATCGTTGAACGCCTGACAATTGGGACGCTTCACGCTCGCCAGGCCGATGACCGGAAGGCACGCGCTCGCGGTGAACTGGGCGAGCCGGTAGCCGCCGCGGCGCTCGAGTGCCTTGAGGCCCGGGTACAGGGAGGCGGCGTGCGAATCGCCCCACAGGACGATGAGCGGCGATGCGCCGTCCGGGCGGTCGATGCACTGCGAGGGAACCGCCGCAAACCCATCGCGCACACCGAGAAAGCAAGTCCCGCCGCGGTAAGCATGCTCGTAGAAGTCCTTCTGGTCCTCGTAGTGGATCGCCGCCAGCGCGCGGATCGGTGCCGGATAGCGAAAGGCGAACCCGTCCGTCATGAAGACCACGACGCCGACGAGCGCACAGCATGCCATCGAGGCGATGAGTGCTTTCGGCAGGGCATCGCGATGGCCGCTGAAGCGGATCGGCTTCTCGATCCAGCGATAGGTGAGCCAGGCGAGCACGAAGCTGGCCGCGATGGCCGCAAACCGGTCGAGTCGCGGAGAGTCCTCGCCATAGTTGGCGATGCGCAGGAAGGTGAGCAGCACCCAGTGCCAGAGGTACAAGGGATAACTGATCAGGCCGATGGCGACCAACGCCGGCGCGGACAGCAGTCTCGAATTGAGCCAGGCTCCGGAGGACGAGATCACGAGCGCCGTTCCCGCAGTCGGCAGGAGCGCCCACCAGCCGGGGAATGCGCGATCCGCATCGATGAACACGAGGCTCGCGCCGATCAGACCCAAGCCGAGCCAAGCGCGCGCCTGCCCGTAACCCCCGACGGTCGCCTCGGCGGCCGGCGCGCCGAGGGCGCGAGCGGATTGTTCCCGATACGCCAGCAGCGCCCCCACCAGGAGCTCCCAGAACCTCGGGACCGGCAGATAGAACGCCGCGCTCGGGGCCAGGCGCGTGAGCACGAGGTTGCTGGCAAAGGATGCGAGCGCGAGGCTCACGCACAGGATCTTGATGCGCCCTGCGCCCGGGTCTTCCCGCCCTGCACGCTCGTGTGCCAGCCGTGCGCCGCCGGACACGAGCACCAAGAGGATCGGCCAGACGATATAGAACTGCTCCTCCACCCCGAGCGACCACAGGTGCAGCAAGGGCTTGGTGGTCGCCTTTTGATCGAAGTAGCCGGCCTGGCTCCACTGCAGCAGATTCGAGCTGAAGCCGGCACCGGCGGCCGCCTGTTTGCCGAGCTCGCGAAACTCGTCCGGCGCCAGCATGAGCGCGCCGTAACCGAGGCACGCGGCGAGCACCACGATCAGCGCCGGGAAGATGCGGCGGAAGCGGCGCGCGTAAAAGCGTCGATAGCTGAAGCGCCCGCGCGCCAGATCCTCGAGGATCAGTCCCGAGATCAGATAGCCGGAGATCACGAAGAACACGTCGACGCCCACGAAGCCGCCGCCGATCACCCGCGGGAACGCGTGGTAGGCGACGACGCTCAACACCGCCACCGCCCGCAGGCCGTCGATATCGGCGCGGTAGCGGCTCCCGGGTGAGCTCACGCTGGCCACAGGTGATCCGCCAGGCGCAGCGCCAGGGCAGCGATGGTCGAGCTCGGCTGCAGCGCTCCTGAGGTGGGAAAGACGCTCCCACCGGCCACGTAGAGGTTCGAGATGCCGTGCACCCGGCAATCGCGGTCCACCACCCCCTCGCGCGGGTCGTCCGCCATGCGGCAGGTACCCAGATGGTGCGCGCCGAACGAGGTGGAGGAAAGCTTGTCCTGCGCGATGTCCTTCACGCCGGCGGCGCTCAACAGGTTCTGCGTGATGTCGCGAGCCCGCTGCTGGGTGCGGCGGTCGACGTCGGAAAATGCCAGGTTCAGGTGAGGCACCGGGTCGCCGAACAGGTCGCGGACTTTCGGATCGAGGGTCACCCGGCTGTCGGGATTCGGCAGCTGCTCGGTCTCCGCCTCGATACCGACCCAATGCCCGAAGGTGTTCCGATCGTACCGGGCGAGCGAGCTGCCCCACAGCCGCTTGCCCTCCATGTCGTTCAGCGGGTCCCAGTCGCCATACACGAACTCGAGCTTGATGCCGCCGCGCTCGCGGCGATCGGCTCCGGTGTAATAGCCGAGGCTCTCGAGCACTTCGTAGCCCACCCGTTTCGGATAGAACCGCCTCCCGGGCAGCATCCCGTTGGCCGAAACGTAGACATGCTCCATGAAGTTGCGGCCGACCTGATCCGACTGATTGCCGCAGTTCGACAACAGCAGCAGCCGGGCCGATTCGACCGCATGCGCGGCCACCACATACCGGCTGCCGCGAATCTCCCGCGACTGCCGGTCGAGCGTCGAGACGTGTACCGCGCGCACCTCGCCGCCGGAATCGAGGTCGATGCGGCGCGCCACCGTTTCGCTGAATACATCGCAGAGGCCGGTGCGCTCCGCCTCCGCAATGTGAAAGTCCGCGCTATAGCGCGCACCGCTCGGGCAGATCTCGCAGGAGGCGAGCGCGGCGCATTGGGAGCGCCCGCCATAGGGGCGGGAATTGATGGCGAAGGGCGCGGGATAGATCGAGATGCCCATGCGCTCGGCGACCGGCACCCAGAGCTGATCGTCGACGGACATCGGAAACCCGGGATTGGGGTAGTCGCGGCTGCGCGGCGGGAGCGACGGATGGTGGGTGCCCGATACGCCGAGCTCCCAGTCCGCGCGCGAGTAGTACGGCTCGAGCTCCTCGTACGAGATCGGCCAATCGACGCCCGTCCCATAGGTCGTTCGGGTCTTGAAATCGGCCGGCAGCAAGCGGTTGATGCGCCCTCCCCAATGCAGCGTCGAGCCGCCGACGCCCTTGCAGCGATGCGATTCCAACAGGTAACGAACGCCGATCGACTGCGGCGAGGAGTCGGTGTAGCGGTCGCGCTCCGGATTCTCGTAGGGCCAGCGCAAACCCCCGAATACCTGATGGTGCCGCAGCTGTGCCATGCGGTTCGCGAAATCGAACCGTGGGCCCGCTTCGATGAGCGCAATGCGCCGCCCGCGGCGGGTCGCCTCGGCCGCGAGCAGACCGCCGACCAAGCCCGCTCCCACCACGACGGTGTCGTATTGCTGCGCCGCGCTCATCGGTACGGGCGTGCGCTCATGGATACGGGGGCCCGGGCGCCACGACCTCGTGCCAGTCTCCGGGTACACCGGGCCAGCGGGCATAGCCGCGCTCCCGCCAGGCCGCCGCCGAATGTCGATACAGCCAGGCAAGCGACGGCACCGCCGACCAGCGCATGCGATAAAAGTCGCGCCGGCCGGGAAGGAGTTTCGCGAGCAGCCGCGCGCGCAACGTCTTGGGATCGATGCGCATGACCTCGCCCACGATCGGCTCGCGCTGTGCCGGGCTCAAGTCACGGAACCGCGATGCTCCCCGCCCTGCGGCGAGCTCATCCAGATACAGCGCCAACCCGTCGCAATCCCGGCGCAAGGCCTCATTCGAGGTGAACAGGTCGAGCCGCCGCGAAAGATCCTCGGCATCGGCTGCCGACAGCTCGCGCCCGAACAAAGCGCCCAGGAAGGCGAGCAGCGTCGCCCGGGTATCGGCGGAGCTCTGCCCGGACCGGTTTGCCGCGCCGGCTCGCTCGGACAACCAGCGCCACCCGAGGATGCCCCCCACCAGCGCTGG
>Ga0182012_10000144_pt1 | contig 77455 bp, 79 predicted proteins | sample 612S2SmetaG_FD_120486 | JGI IMG/M metagenome (GOLD analysis project Ga0182012, IMG submission 120486) | Permafrost microbial communities from Stordalen Mire, Sweden - 612S2S metaG | ecosystem: Environmental > Terrestrial > Soil > Wetlands > Permafrost | place: Sweden: Stordalen | collected... | reverse complement strand
GCGAGCCCTCTGTCGGGATTGAACCGACGACCCCTTCCTTACCATGGAAGTGCTCTACCACTGAGCTAAGAGGGCAATCGTGTCAAAGCGACACGGAGGCGAATTCTACTCGCCCTTTACGGTCCCGTTCCAACCCGACGAGAGTACCCTTGTCTCTCATGAGAACCCGCTTGGTCGAGGTCGACGACGCCGCCGCGCTCATGAACATCTACAACCCCGAAGTCGTTGAAACGACTGTAAGTTTCGACCTGGTGCCTCGCTCGCTCGAGGACCAGGAGGACTGGATCCTCAAGCATCTCAACACCCACCCCTGCATCGTCGCGCTCAACAACGAAGACGACCTGGGAGAACTCGGAGCGCGGGGCGAACGAATCCTCGGTTTCGCGCTCGTCTCGCCCTTTCGCGATCGCCCGGCCTACGCCACGACCGTCGAGAACTCGGTCTACGTGCACCGGCGCGCGCGCGGCCGCGGCGTGGGCGAGACGCTGCTGCGCGAACTCATGGCGACAGCGGGCGAGTCGGGTTTCCATTCCCTGATCGCGCGCATCGTGGGTGAGAACGAGGGCTCGATCCGCCTGCACGAGAAGTGTGGTTTCACCCTCGTGGGCACCGAGATCGAAGTCGGCCGCAAGCACGGTCGTTGGCTCGACGTGGTCGAGTACCAGTACGTCGTGCGCGCGAGACAGAACTAGGCCGAGACCTCGATCTCTTGTTCGGGCCACGACCACTGAGTCCAGCGACCCATGGGCAGCACGAGCACGCCCCCGAGCACCGCGACCGCCAGGGCGATGAGCAAGGGATTCGAGTGCACGAGGCCCGCGAGGAGCTGTCGCCCGCCCGGTAGTCCAATGAAGGGCCCGGTGATCGATAAAGCCAACAGCCAGAAGTGCTCGCGACCCTGGTAACTCGCCGCGAGCAGCACCAGTCCCCAGGCGAGGTACCAGGGCTGGACGACGGGACCGAGTTCGACGAAGAGCAACAACGCCACCGCGAGCGAGCGCACCCAGCCACGACGCTCGCCGTTGAACAAGAGCCAGAGTGCGCAGCACACCGCGACCATCAGGCCAAGGAACCTCGTGACCGAGAGCACCGAGGCGAGACCCAGCGAGTGCCATCCGAGCGCGTGCATCGTGTTACTGATCGCCATGCCCACACCCGTGGCGGGGGCGGCCCAGGAACGCACGGTGCCATTCGAGAGCAGGTTGCGCACCCAACCGAAGCCAAAGCCGGCGAGCAGCGTCCAAAAGCCGAGCGTCAGGCTCGCCACGATGACCGCGATACCAATGGGCTTTAGTCGTTCTCGCTCACTCGCGCGAGGACCGAGCCAGGTCCAGGCGACGAAGGCGATGCCCAGGGCCGCCGGCGCTTTGATGGCGGCGGCACACGAGCAAAAGACGAGGGCCCACACTGGATGTCGCTGCACGGCCAGGGCGATGCCCACGACGAGGAAACCAGCCATGATCGCGTCGTTGTGCGCGCCACCGATCAGGGTGAGCAGCACGAGCGGGTTCATCGCGCTCAGTACGAACGCCTCGCCCGGGTCACGACCCATGCCGCGCGCGAGCAACACGACCCCGTAACCAATCATCGCCACGGCCGCCACCTCGAGCAATCGCAGTCCGACGACGGTCGCGAGTTGGTCGTGTCGCGTGATCTTGTCGATCGTGCCGTCAAGGAACAAGAAGAATGGTCCGTAGGGGGCGGGCGTGTTACCCCAGAGCGGATCGACCGGAGCGACGTAGGGACCCGCACCCAAAGAGAACGGGCCATACAAGTAGGGACTGATGGCGTGACTGGTCATCTCGCCTTGGGCCGCGTAACTGAAGACGTCGCGAGAGAAGAGCGGCGGTGCGATGATCATCGGCGAGGCCCAGAGCAACAGCATCCACCAGAGCGACTTGAGTGACGCGCCGGGGTGCAACTTCATCACCTCGGCGAGACGAAGCCACACGCGCATGAGCAACAACAATCCCCCGTAGACGAGCACGATCGAGAGCAGGTACTTGGTCTCGCTCGTCACGCCCGCGACGGCCGACACGGGTTCGCCGAAGAACCAGGTGCCGGGGTAATTGAACTTGAAGGGTGAGTTGGTGAACGAGCTGCCCGAGAGGATCAAGACCATCGCGAGAAAACCGAGCGCGGCGGGCTGCCAGAGGAAGGACCACCCCTCAAAGGGCCCAGGCGTGAAGCGGCCGAGCGGGGTATAGCGATGCTCGAGCATCTGGACCCCGGTCTCGAAGCGACTGGCGACTCGTTCGTAGTTGCGCCGAACCGCACTCGCCAAGGACTTCAGTCGACCCACTGCACTCCTTTCGCCTTCGTCTGCAAAACCGTAGTCCTCGAGTGCGAATCGAGGCATGGCCAATCCAGCTGCGCGCTGAATTGACCATGGTGGGTCGGGAGGGATTTGAACCCCCGTAGGCAAAGCCGTCTGGTTTACAGCCAGATCCCATTGGCCGCTCGGGCACCGACCCGTCGGCAAGCCTACTGTCCACGCGCCGCCCACTTCCAATGAGGTAGGCCCTAGATTCGTAGCGTGCCAAGTTTCGACATCGTCTCTGAGATCGACCTGCAAGAGGTCCGCAACGCCGTGGACCAGACGAACCGCGAGGCCTCGACCCGTTTCGACTTCAAGGGGACCGACGCCAAGATCGAATTCAGCGAGAAGGAACTCGCCCTCTCGGCCTCGACCGAGGACCGGTTGCGCGCGTTGTACCAACTACTCGAAGAGAAGATGGTCAAACGTTCGGTGTCGCTCAAGACCCTGGACGCGGGAAAGGTCGAAGAGGCGAGTCACGGTGCCGCACGCCAGAAGGTGTCGCTCAAGGCGGGGATCTCCCAGGACATTGGCAAGCAGATCAACAAGATGGTCAAAGAACTCGGACTGAAGAACCTGAGTTCGTCGATCCAGGGTGATCAGGTGAGGGTCACGGGCAAGCAACGCGACGATCTTCAGCAGGCCATCGCCTTCTTCAAAGAGGCCGACCTCGCGGTCCCCTTGCAATTCACGAACTTCCGCGACTAGCGCGCGGAACCCTCCTCGACCGAGAGGCGCTCGTCGATGTCGTGCAGCTTGTCGGTATGGAAGATTCGGTTGAAGACCAACAACTTCAAGACCCAGAAGATGGCGAAACTGAGCACGTTGACGCCACCGACCAACGCTGTATTGGCGAGATGGCCCCAGTGGTGCGTGTGCACGAGATGCTTGGTGTAGGTGGCACCCAAGAGCGAGAATGCGATACCAAGGAAGGCCATGGCCCAGTAGGGCACGACTTCGTGGCGAAAGTGGCTCTTGCCGCGCTTGCCCCACGCCCAGGCGCGACTCAGGTAGTACGACGGGATGACTGCGACGACGTTACCGAACAACGTCGCTTCGATGATGCCGTGGATCCACTTGAATCCGTAGGTGATCAAGATAACCGAGAGCGAGACGCCGGTAGTGATGACCGAACTCAATGAGTAGCGGATGAGTTTCTTGCCCTGGTGCGTTCGTGACCATGCACTCAGGTCACGTAATCGTTTCGGCACGGTCACCACCCTAGTGGGCACCCTTGGAGGGCGTCGAAGGATGACACAATGGAGACATGTCCGAATCCTTAGAGTTCCTTGTGAATCTCCTTGATGTCGAGACCATCGAGGTCAATACTTTCCGGGGAAAGCATCCCGAAGAAGAGCGCCAGCGCACCTTCGGCGGCCAGGTCGCGGCCCAGGCGCTCATGTCGGCGGGACGCACAGTCGAACACGGCAAGGTTCACTCCCTGCATTCGTATTTCCTTCGTCCCGGCGATCCGCGCATCCCGATCCTCTACGAGGTCGACCGTATCCGTGACGGACGCAGTTTCACGACCCGACGCGTGGTCGCCATCCAGCACGGCAAGGCCATCTACAACATGCAGGCGAGCTTTCACACCGAGGAATCAAGCCTCGAACACCAGTTCGAGATGCCCGAAGTGCCCGATCCCGAGTCAATCAGACCCCTCGCCGAGCGCGTCGCCAGCGAATTCGGGGACATCGACGAATGGTTCAAGCGTCAACACCCCATCGACCAGCGTTTCATCGGCGAACTGCCCTGGAGCCCGCTGCGCTCTAAAGAACCACGTCAGCGGATCTGGATCAAGGCCGATGGCGTACTGCCCGACGATCCCCTGTTGCACGCATGCGTCGTCACCTACGCCAGTGACATGAGTCTCTTTGACGCCATCCTCGCCCCGCACTCGGTGCGCTGGGACGACGGTACGTTCATGGGCGCGAGTTTGGACCACTGCATGTGGTTCCATCGCGACTTTCGCGCCGACGAATGGCTGCTCTACGACACCGACTCACCCATTGCCCACGGCGGACGAGGCCTCGCTCGGGGTTTCCTCTTCAACCAAGCGGGCGAGTTGAAGGTCTCCATGGTCCAAGAGGGTCTCACCAGGGTGATCGAGGCCGTCACGAACTAGACGTTCGCCTAGCATCGCTCCATGAGCATCGACGCAATCGCGCGCGACTACGAGTCCGCGACCAACGAGTTCCTCGTCGCCGTGAAGAGCATCACGCCCGAACAGTTCGATCGTCGCGTTGAGGGAGGGTGGACTCCTCGCCAGGTGATCCATCACGTCGCCGACAGCGAGGCCCAGTCCTACGCGCGCTTGCGTCGCCTGCTCGCCGAACCCGCGGGCGTCGAGATCCAGGGCTACGACGAGGGACTCTGGGCGAGGTCGCCCCTGCTTGGCTACGAGGAGTTGCCCGTGGAGCACTCGCTCGCTGTCTTTAAGGCCGTTCGCCAGGCCTCACTCGACGTCGTTCGTCGAATGGACGAGAGCGACCTCGAGCGCGCGGGAACCCACAGCGAGTCCGGTCCCTACAGCGTGCAGACCTGGGTCGACACCTACGTGCGCCACCCGAGCGATCACGCGGCCCAACTTCTCGAAGCGGCGAACTCGGGCCTCTAGCGCTGAGCCATCGGCACGTAGTCGCGAACTTCGGCGCCCACGTAGAGCTGGCGCGGGCGAGCGATCTTCATGTCCTGGGCGAGCAGTTCTTGGAAGTGCGCGAGCCAGCCCGACGTGCGCGGAATCGCGAAGAGCACCGTGAACATCTCGGCCGGAAAGCCCATCGCCTGATAGATCAGACCCGAGTAGAAGTCCACGTTCGGGTAGAGCTTGCGCGAGATGAAGTAGTCGTCCTTCAGCGCGATCTCCTCGAGTTTGAGCGCGATGTCGAGCAGGGGATTCTTGCCGGTCACCTTGAACACCTCGTCGGCGGTCTTCTTGATGATCGTCGCACGCGGATCGAAGTTCTTGTAGACGCGGTGACCAAATCCCTCGAGTTTCGCCTTGCCTTCTTTCACCGTGGCGATGAACGAGGGGATGTTCTCGATGCTGCCGATCCTGGCGAGCATCTTCAAGACCGCCTCGTTGGCCCCGCCGTGACGTGGTCCGTAGAGTGCGGCGGTGGCGGCGGCGGTAGCGACGTAGGGGTCACCGTGCGACGAGCCCACGACGCGCATCGCGGTCGTGCCGCAGTTCTGCTCGTGGTCGGCGTGAAGGATGAAGAGTACGTCGAGCGCGCGCGCAAGGATCGGGTCAGGTTCGTAGCGCGGTTCGGCGACCTTCCACATCATCGACAAGAAGTTCTGGGTGTAGCCGAGCGAGTTGTCCGGGTACACGAAGGGCATGCCAACTGAGAAGCGATGGGCCGCGGCGGCGAGGGTTGGCATCTTGGCGATGAGGCGCACCACTTGCCTGTGCAAGATGTCCGGGTCATCGAGGATCTTGGCGTCCTTGTAGTACGTCGACAGCGCCGCGATCGCCGAGACGAGCATGCCCATCGGGTGGGCGTCGTAGTTGAAACCTTCGAGGAATCGTTTGCGCACGTTCTCGTGGATGTAGGTGTGATACGTGATCTCTCGTTCCCAGTCGGCGGCCTGGGTCGCGTTGGGCAACTCGCCGTGATTGAGCAGGTACGACACTTCGATGTAGGTCGACTTCTCCGCCAACTGCTCGATCGGGTACCCGCGATAACGCAGGATGCCGGCTTCGCCGTCGAGATAGGTGATAGCCGACTCGCAGGCGGCGGTCACCATGAACGCCGGGTCGTAGAACCACACACCCGGCACCACCTTGGAGAACTCCTTGGCGGCGACGCCACCATTTTGAATGGGAATCTCGAGTGTCTCCCCGGTACGGTTGTCGGTCACGGTAATGGACTCAGTCACGATTCCTCGATTCAGTTAGGGGCACGACCATCGTAGGCTAACTCTCCGGTAAGGCCCCAAAATTAACCGTTGCCCGATGGCGACACGATGACCAGATAGTGACGCGAGGTCGACATCTTCGCCCCGGCTGGTGCGCCGCTCGCGTCGATGGTGAGTTCGCCCCGTTCCCCGGACACGGCGGCGAGGAGTTTGGGCACGAACGCGTAGGACCCGAGTGGACCCAGCGTCGTGGTCATGGTCTGGGTTTGGCTGGTCCGAGCACCGTTGGTCTGGACGAAGGTATAACTGACAGCGATGTTCTGGCGCACGTAACTCGCGTTGGTCACCGTGATCCCCAGGCGGATCGACCGGCTCGGGGGTAGTAACAGTTCACCCGGCGCTGCGGGCAGCGGCGAGGGGCTGACCAAGATCGCCGTGATGCCAATTCCTCTCGTGACCCCGAGCGAGGGCGAAGTCGCCAGGGCAACGACGGCGCTCGATAAATCCATGGTGCCCACCGAGTCACTCGTAGCGGGCAGGGTGACCCGACCCGGTTCTCGCACCAGAGCCCAGCGGTCTCGGCCCCACGCGGCGTTCGACGACACCAGCGACGCCTGCGCGGCGCGGGCACTCAGGTCGAGGTTCACGGGGCCCGTCGCCGACCACGGTAACTGCAACGACGAGGCGACGTCGGTCAAGATGAGCTGGTAATCACCCACGCGCACGTTGGTGAGCGCGGCGAGCGAACTGTTCACGCGGTGCGCGAGCACGGGCGAAGCAACCAGAGACGCCTGGTTCAACCAGTTGGGCAGTTGCTGGTCGAGTTGTGCGAGCCGGGCTTCAAAGACGGGCCTCGAGAGCGTCTGTCCATTGGTCAACAGATAGTCGAGGTGCTGGTCGAACTGGTTCTCCTGGGTGATGAGCGTGCTCGCGAGGGCGGCGAAGTTCCGGTTCTCGGCGCGCCGGGGACTGACCGCACCGTGAGCCGAACGGTTCACGTCTCGAACGAAGAGCGATCCGAGGAGCAAAACCACCAGCGCCACGGTCCACAACACGTACCGGCGGCGGCGTTGGGCGCGAGTGGTGGGCACGAAATAAGAACTTACTCACTCGGGCCAAATGGGCACCTGGACCGTCGAGGGTCAATCCTCCTCGTCGTCGAACTCCTCGATGTCGATGATCTCGGACACGCCCTCGAGCAACGGCGTGTCCGGGTCATTACCCCATTTCGCCTCGTTCATCGCCACGGCGCCCTCGTTGACACTCTGAAGTTCGGGCACGGCTTTGGCGTGCTGGGCCCCCCCGAGTCGACGGATGTTGCGCGCGGACACGACGAGGCGCGATTCGACGGACTTGACCATCTGGTTGTAGTGCTCGACCGAGTTGTTGAGCGACTTGCCCAACTTGGTGATCGGCTCGGCGACTAGACGGATCTGGTTGACGATCTTCTCGGCGACGTCGAGGATCTCCTTGGCGTTCACCTGGGCCTCGTGGGTCTGGAGCACGAGCGCCACCGACCACAACAACGACAACAGGTTCGTCGGACCAACGACGAGGACCCGTTCCTTGCTCGCGTACGAGTGCAGGCTCGGATCCGCGTCAAAGGCCGCGGTGATCGCGGCGTCACTGGGAACGAAACAGACCGTGAACTCGGGAGCCGGGCTCAGCACCTCCCAGTAGGACTTGTCCTTCAGGGTCTTCACGTGTCCGCGCAACTTCTTGGCGAACTGCTCGAGGTGCACGCGCCGCTCGCCGACGTCCTCGCTCGCCAGGGCCTTTTCGAAGTCGTCGAAGGGGAACTTCGCGTCCACGGCGACGCTCACGCCATTGGGCATGCGAACAATGCAGTCCGGACGCAGGGTCTTTCCAAGGTCACTCACCCCCGAGACCTGCAGGTCGTAGTCAATGCCCTGGCGAAGCCCCGAGGCCTCCATGACATTGGCGAGTTGGATCTCGCCCCAGTGCCCGCGCTGATCACCGCGTCCGAGTAGCTGGTTGAGCCGTCTCGTCTCCTCTTGGGTCTTCTGTTGGGCTTCGAGCAGCTCGTTGGCCCGGCTCTTCACGTCCGACAACGCCCCCACGTGCTCCTTGTTGAAATCCGCGAGGTTCCGCTTGTACTCATCGAGCAGGTCCTCGAGTGGTTTGAGCGTGTGGGCCAGTTTCGAATCACGCTCCTTTACGACCTGCTCCTGGGACACGCCGAATTCCTGGACCGTGCGGGTCAGTACGCGATTCGACAGGTTCTCGAAGAGCACGCCCAATTTCTCGCCGTCCAACTCGTGCTCGAGGCGCTCACGTTCGAGGGTTTCGTTGGCGCTCGTCAGTTGCGCGTCGCGAACCGCCAGGTCTTGGAGTGCCTTGGTCCGCTCCTCACGAAGCGCCCGCGCGCGCGACGCGGCGATACCCGACACGACGAGTGCGCCCACGACGAGACCTATGACTCCCCCCAGAATGCCCACCATGGTCCGACCCTTTCTCTCGACGTGATCACCCTAGAGAAGCGGTGTCTCACCCCGGTAGCCTTACACCATGTACCGCCTCTTCGGCTCCAATTCTGCGACCAAGGAACCCGAGCGTCCCGAAGAGGGCATCACGCCCGAACTACGCCAAAAGGTCGTCCAGGTGTTCGCGCTCGTGGGCGAAGCAATCGTCGAAGCCACCCACGCACTGTTGGCCGGCGACCGCGAACTAGCCAAGCAGGTCGTCGACCAGGACGTGGTCATCGACAACCTGGTCAACGAGATGGTGATGGCCGCCGAGGAGCGACTCTTCACGGAGAACTCGCTCAGCGCCGAAGTGCGCCGCGAACTACTCACCTTGTTGCGTATCCTGCCCGAAGTGGAGCGCAACGGCGATCTCGCCGAGCACATCGCGCGACGCGCCGCGCGAGGCCTCGGCACCGAGATGTCCCCGCGAAGTCGTGGCCTCGTCGAACGCATGGGCGAAGTCGCCTCGACGATCTGGCGCGAGGCGACCGACGTCATCATCGACGGCAAGACCGAAGCGGTGGGGGCGATCGAGGACATCGACGACGAACTTGACGACCTGCACGTGTCGCTCACCGCGGAACTGACCTCGGGGTCAATGACGTTGCCCGTCGCGGTCGAGTTGGCGCTGCTCGCACGCTTCTACGAGCGATTCGGCGACCACTGCGTGAACCTGGCCCGTCGCCAGGTCGGTCGCGACGGCGCCGATTAGCGCAGCGCCATCCAGGCTTCGGCGATCTGGATCGCGTTCAGGGCGGCACCCTTTCGCAGGTTGTCACCCGTGAGGAACAACGACAAACCGTTCGTGACGGTCTGGGCGCGACGAATTCTTCCCACGTAGGTCGGGTCCTTTCCCGCCGCCAGACGAGGCGTCGGCAGGTCCTCAACAACCACACCCGGCGCCCGGGCCAGCAGCTGCGTCGCCTCTTCTGGCGAAAGCGGTCGCTCAAAGCTGGCCGTGATCGACAAGGAGTGTCCCGTGAACACCGGCACGCGCACGCAGGTCCCGTCGACCAAAAGACCAGGGATCTCGAGGATCTTGCGACTCTCGTCGCGCAGTTTCTGCTCCTCGCCCGTCTCGAGCGAGCCGTCCTCGACGATCGATCCGGCGAGCGGGACCACGTTGTGGGCAATGGTGGCGGGGAACTTCACGCCCAGATCGATGGGAAAGGCCGTGCCGTCAAAGGTCAGCACCCTTACGTCGACGTCGCGCAGCGCCTCGAGCTGAGAGGCGAGCTCATCGACTCCTTCGCGACCCGAGCCACTGACTGCCTGATACGTGGCCACGACCATTGAACGCAGACCCGCAGCGACGTGCAGCGGCTTGAGTACCGGCATCGCGGCCATCGTGGTGCAGTTGGGATTGGCGATGATCCCTTTTGGAATCGAGCGAAGCGCGTGCGCGTTGACTTCGGGTACCACGAGGGGTACGTCGGGGTCCATGCGCCAGGCCGAGGAGTTGTCAATCACCAGTGCGCCGGCGCTCGCCAGACGAGGTGAGAGGACTTTGGACGAGGTCGCGCCCGATGAGGCGAGGGCGATCTCGATGCCGCTGAAGTCCGCGGTCGCGGCGTCTTCAATTTCGATGGACTCGCCGTTCCAGTCAAGGGTGTGACCCGCTGAACGCGACGAGCCGAAGAAACGAATCTCGTCGACTGGGAACTGACGCTCGCGCAGGATTGCGCGCATCACCGTTCCCACTTGGCCCGAGGCCCCGACAATCGCTACGCGCATGGGTCGAGTCTAGGGCTAGGCCGCGTCAAGTCCGAAAGCGGTGTGTAGACAACGCACGGCGTCGCCCACCTTGTCGGCACGAATCACGCACGAAATTCGGATCGAACTCGTCGAGATCATCTCGATGTTGATGCCGTGCTCGGACAGCGTCTCGAACATGAGTGCCGTGACGCCAGGGTTGGACTTCATGCCCGCGCCCACGATCGACACTCGACCAATGCTGTCGTCGGTGGTGACTTCGGCGGCACCGATCTCGCGCTTGACTTCGTTGCAACACTCTCCCGCCGCGGCGAGGTCCGTCTTGGCGACCGTGAAGGAGATGTCAGTAAGACCGTTGGCGCCGGTGTTCTGGACGATCATGTCCACGTTGATTCCCGCGTTCGCCAACTCACGGAAGAGCTTGGCCGCAATGCCCGGCTTGTCGGGTACACCCCCGACGGTGACCTTGGCCTCTGACTTGTCGTCGGTGATAGCCGACACGACCGCTTCTTCCATAGTGGGGTCCTCCTCCACAATCCAGGTGCCTGGTTCCCAGGTGAAACTTGATCGGACGTGCAGGGGCACGCCGTGACGGCGAGCGAACTCGACCGAGCGGAGCATCAGAACCCGCCCGCCGGTAGCTGCCATCTCCATCATCTCGTCAAAGGAAACCTTCGCCAGTCGACGGGCCTTGGCGACGACCCGAGGGTCCGCCGAGAACACGCCGGTCACGTCGGTGTAGATCTCGCACACGTCCGCCTTCAAAGCCGCCGCCAAGGCGACCGCGGTGACGTCCGAACCACCTCGACCCAAGGTCGTGATGTCCTTCTCGGTCGAAACTCCCTGGAAACCGGCGACGACGGGAACGAGTCCCGAGTCCAGCGCCTCGCGGATGCGATCGGGTCGCATCTCGAGGATCTTCGCGCGAGTGTGGTCGGTGTCGGTGATGATCCCGGCCTGAGAACCAGTGAAAGACGCCGATTCGACGCCTCGGGCGCCGAGCGCCATGCTCACGAGCGCCATCGAGATCCGCTCGCCCGCCGTGAGCAACATGTCGAGTTCGCGCGGGGGGCGAGTTGGTGACACGTCGTCGGCGAGTCTGATCAGATCGTCGGTGAACTTGCCCATCGCCGAAACCACGACCACGACGTCGTTGCCCGCTTCGCGGGTGCGCGCGACGTGATCGGCGACGGCGCGAATGCGTTCGGCATCACCCACCGAAGTACCGCCGTACTTTTGGACCACGAGCGTCATGGTTACTAAGAATAGTTGAGCCAAACGAGGCACTTGCTATGGCCTACTAAAGTCGCACCCATGGCTACTACCAAACGTCAACGTCAGAAAGCGGCTCGCCGCGCCAAGATCGAGCAGATGCAGCGCTTAGAGAAGCGGCGCAAGAACCTGCGCCGCGGCGCCATTGTCGTGGTTGTCGCGGTCGTGGTTATCACCACTGGCGCCTTCCTCTTCACCGGCAAGTCACCGAGCACCACCACCACGACGACGACCGCTGCGGCGAGTGGCACGACGACGACCACGGTCGCTACGACGACCACGACCGCCGGCTCGGTCACCGGCGAGAGCGCCGTGCCCGGTCTCGCATCGATTCCCAATCCGTTATCCGCGGGAACGCCAGGAGTCGCACCCACCGTCGTCGTGCCCAGCACCACGCCTCCCACGGTCCTCGAGGCCGAAGACCTCTTCAAGGGCACCGGCGCCGAGGCAACCACCGGAAAGTCTCTCGAGGTCCAGTACGTGCTCGCGACCTATTCGACGCACAAGGTCGTCCAGTCCTCGTGGACCAGTTCACCCTTCACGTTCACGCTGGGCGCGGGCACGGTCATCCAGGGCTGGACCGAGGGTGTGGCCGGCATGCGCGCGGGCGGGCGTCGCGAACTCATCATCCCAGCGTCGCTCGGCTACGGCTCAACTGCGCGTGGCGGGGGCATCGCCGCTAATGACACGCTCGTCTTTGTGATCGACCTCTTAAAAGTCAGTTAACACGACCCGCGCCGCCGATCGCCCGTTGAAGAGGCTGCAACCATCGCAGTACGTCACGAAATGAGGAAGCCATGAGTAACCCAATCCCCAACCCCGACGGTTCAAGCGAGAAGCGCCAGAAGTTCGACGCCCCTCCGCCGATGATCATCGACCCCGCGAAGAACTACACGGCGACCATGGTCACCTCCCACGGCACCCTCGAGATCGTGCTGGACGCGCTCGCGGCCCCGGTGACGGTCAACAGCTTCGTGTATCTGGCACGCTTCCACTACTACGACGGCATTGTCTTTCACCGCATCATTCCGGGCTTCGTGCTCCAGGGCGGGGACCCCGGAGGTACCGGCGCTGGAGGACCGGGCTACCGCTTCGATGACGAGTTGCCCAAGGCCGGGCGCTACGAGGTTGGCAGTCTCGCCATGGCGAACGCCGGACCCCACACCAACGGCTCGCAGTTCTTCGTCATCTCGGGTCCTGACGGGGTACGTCTCCCGCCGCTCTACGCCCTGTTCGGCAAAGTGGTGAAGGGCCTCGACGTCGTGGCGACCGTGAACGACCTCGGCACCCCCTCGGGCAAACCGCGTGAACGTGTCGTCATCGAATCGGTCACCATCACCGAGTCCTAGAGCGTCGCGGGATCGCTGCCGCGGGTCACTATCACGTCCTCTGCTACGAGAATCCGCCACGTCTCGTCCTCGTAGGAGAGGACTCCACGCGTTCCAAGGACCACGAGCGCCGTCTTCTCGTCGAGCAGCGCTCTGGTGCGCGCGAGCTGCTCGTCACTCGCGGGCGCACAGAACGCCACGCCCGTACTGAATCCGAGACCCGTGGTCGGCGCGCCGCCCCTGGGATCGATCATCACCGCGCCGAACACCGACGCCACCGCGCCCACCGCCGCGACGCAACGCGCGCGATGAAGCGCTTCACCGACCGGGGAATCGCGCCACACTGATCTCGCGTGCAGGGCTGACCCGTCGCACAAGACCACCACGGCGGCTTCGAGCAGGCGCGAGACGAAGTGCGCTTCGCTCGCTGAGGTCCGATCGGTCATCATCAGCGCTTCGAGTTGTAGGTCCAAACCCTCGAGTGACTGGGCAACCGCGAGAGCGGCCTGCGCGGCGCCGGTGAAGGCCGCCGCCGTCGGTACCACGACCACATCGGCTCCAGGGCCCATAGCGGACAAGGCTTTCTCACCGAGGAAATCCGCCAGGGCGCCGAGAGAACCCACGGCAACTAGGGAACGCTCCACGTCACGAGTCTCGCACTCCGAGACGACATTTACTGGCCAGTAATGTTCGCACCATGACATTTCAAAAAGTTGGCGTTGTGGGTTCGGGCATCATGGGCAGCGGTATCGCCGAGGTCGCCGCGGCGGCGGGCGCCCAGGTCATCGTGCGCACTCGCTCCCAGGCGACCGCTGACGCACTGCTCGCGGGACTCGAGAAGTCCCTCGCCAAACAGGTCGAGAAGCAGAAGCGGACCCAACTCGAGGCTGACGAACTACGAGCACGGGTGAGCGCCACGACGTCGATCGCCGACCTGCACGACTGCGACCTGGTCATTGAATCCGTCGTCGAGGACCTCAACGTCAAGCGTGCGCTCTTTAACGAACTGGACCGCGCGGTCAACCACCTGGCCGTGCTCGCCACGAACACCTCCACCTTGTCGGTGGTCGAACTCGCGATGGAGACCTCGCGACCCGAACTGGTCTGTGGGTTGCACTTCTTTAACCCCGCTCCGGCGATGGTACTCGTCGAGATCGTGCGCCCGCTGTGCGCGAGTGACTCAACGATCCAATCGGTCATCGAGTTCGCCCAGGCCTGCGGCAAAGAACCCGTGGAGGTGAAGGACCAGGCGGGTTTCGTCGTGAACGCCCTGCTCTTTCCCTACCTCAACAACGCCGTGCGACTGCTCGAGCAGGGCGTCGCGAGCAAAGAGGGTATCGACGTCGCGATGAAGGGTGGCTGCGGGTTCCCGATGGGTCCCTTCGCCCTGCTCGACCTGGTCGGCCTCGACACCTCGCTCGCGATCCTCGAGGCGCTCTACGCCGAATTCGCTGACCCCAATTTCGCGCCCGTACCGCTGCTGCGCCGTATGGTGAGCGCAGGCCAGTTGGGCCGCAAATCGGGCACGGGCTTCTACGACTACCGTCGCTAAGTAGATCAACCGGAGGGGGACAATGACCGAGCGCTCGAAGCCCTGGGTGATGCGCACCTACTCGGGTCACTCGACGGCCGTGAAATCCAACGAGCTCTACCGCAGTAATCTCGAAAAGGGCCAGACCGGCTTGTCGATTGCCTTCGATCTGCCGACCCAGACGGGCTACGACCCCGACGCGCGCGAAGCCCAGGGCGAAGTGGGCAAGGTCGGAGTCAGCGTGGCGCACCTTGGTCATATGCGTCAACTCCTCGACGGTATTCCCCTCGCCGAGATGAACACGTCGATGACGATCAACGCCACCGCGGCCTGGCTGTGGGGTCTCTACCTGGCGCTCGCTGACGAGCAGGGCGTGGATTATGGCGAACTCTCGGGCACCGTGCAAAACGACATCGTCAAGGAATACCTCAGTCGAGGCACGTACATCTACGCGCCCGAACCTTCGAGACGGCTGATCGTGGACATGATCGCCTTTGCGATCAATCGCGTACCCAAGTGGAATCCCATCAACGTCTGCAGCTATCACCTCCAAGAGGCCGGGGCCACTCCGGTCCAGGAGATCGCCTACGCCCTCGCCACCGCCATCGACGTGCTCGACGCGGTGCGTGACTCGGGCAAGGTTCAAAAGAGCCAGATGCCGAGCGTCGTGGGCCGAATCTCGTTCTTCGTTAACGGCGGCGTGCGCTTCATCGAAGAGATCGCCAAGATGCGCACCTTCACCGCGATGTGGGACGAGATCTGTCGCACGCGTTACGGGGTCGAGGATCCGTCGCTTCGTCGCTTCCGCTACGGCGTGCAGGTCAATTCGCTCGGACTCACCGAACAGCAACCCGAGAACAACGTGCAGCGCATCGTGCTCGAGATGCTCGGTCTCACCCTGTCGGCCGACGCGCGAGCGCGAGCGATCCAACTACCCGCGTGGAATGAAGCGCTCGGACTGCCCCGGCCCTGGGACCAACAGTGGAGTCTTCGCATGCAGCAGGTCCTCGCCTACGAGAGCGACCTGCTCGAGTACCCCGACATCTTCGCCGGGTCTCAGGTCATGGACGCCAAGGTGCGCGAACTGACCCTGGCCGCCCAAGTCGAACTCGACGATGTACTGCGCCTCGGCGGCGCCTTCGCGGCGATCGAAGAACTCAAGAGTCGACTCGTGGCGAGCCAGGCCGAGCGGGTCGCACGCATTGAATCAGGAGAACAGATTGTCGTTGGCGTCAACCGGTTCACCGAGACCACCGAATCACCTCTCACGAGCGGCCCGTCCCTCGAGTCGATCATGACCGTCGATCCCGACGTCGAGCATGAACTGATCGAGGACGTAGCGAAGTGGCGCGCCAATCGCGACGACGCTGGCGTGCGCGCGGCCCTAGACGAACTCGCTCGCGTCGCCGCGGGTACCTCGAGCGAGGACAACATCATGGTGCCAACGATCGCACTCGCCAAGGCGGGGGGCACGACCGGTGAATGGGCGTCGGTGCTGCGCGAGATCTTCGGCGAGTACCGCGCACCGACGGGCGTGCGCGCCGGGGTCGGCGCACGGGGCGAGTTGTTCGCCAAACTCGTCGAGCGCTCTCGGGCGGTGCGCGAGAAGCGCGGTACCCCACCAAAGCTGCTCGTCGCCAAACCAGGTCTCGATGGACACTCCAACGGCGCCGAGCAAATCGCGGTCGCGGCGCGCGACGCGGGCTTCGAAGTGGTGTACCAGGGTATTCGCCTCTCGCCCGAGGAGATAGTCGCGGCCGCTCGCGACGAGGACGTCGATATCGTGGGGATCTCGATCCTGTCGGGCTCGCACCTGGCGCTCGTGCCGCGCGTGCTCGAGGGACTACGTGACGCGGGCGTGGACGCGAAGGTCGTCGTCGGGGGCATCGTGCCCGACCAGGACGCGGCGCACTTGAAGCAGATTGGTGTCGCGGCGGTCTATACGCCCAAGGACTTCTCGCTCAGCACGATCATGAGCGACATGTTGGCCCTCGTCGAGGACTAAGCCTCGACGACCCGATAGGGGCGACGCAGCGCGTACGGACCAGCGTTGAACCATCGCCCCGAGAACCGCCAACTCGGCAGTGGATCGGTGACGACTCGCACTTCGCTCTTGAGCAGTTCTTGGGCCGCGACCAACAGCGCCGCCATCTCGTCGGGCGCCAATTGCGGGCGCGGCGCGAGCCCGTAGCTCACAGCGGGACGTTCCCGTGCTTACGCTTGGGCAACTCCTCGCGCTTTCCGCGCAGGATGTCGAGTGACCTGGCGATGATGCGCCTGGTTTCGGCGGGGTCGATCACGTCGTCGATGAAGCCGCGCTCGGCCGCCAGGTACGGGTTCGAGTAGCGCTCCTCGTATTCTTCGGTCAATTCCTTGCGCAAGATATCGGGGGTTTCGGATTTCGCGAGGTCGCGACGGTGCACGATTTCTACCGCACCCGAAGCACCCATGACCGCGATCTCGGCGGTGGGCCACGCGAAGGCGAGGTCGGCGCCAATCGACTTGGAGTTCATGACCACGTACGCGCCACCGTAGGCCTTGCGCGTGATGATCGAGATGCGAGGCACCGTCGCCTCGCAGAACGCGTAGAGGAGTTTCGCGCCGTGGCGGATGATGCCACCGAACTCCTGGTCGGTGCCGGGCATGAAGCCCGGCACGTCGACGAACGTAACGATGGGCACGTTAAAGGCATCGCACGTGCGCACGAAGCGCGCGGCCTTCTCGCTCGACTCGATGTCCAAGACGCCAGCGAGGATCTGTGGCTGGTTCGAGACAATGCCGATGGTGTGCCCGTCGACGCGCGCGAAGCCGCAGGTGATCTGTTGGGCGTAGGTCGCCGATACCTCCATGTAGTCCCCACCGTCAACGACCGACGTGATGACCTTCTTCATGTCGTAAGGCTGATTCGGCGACGTCGGCATGAGGTCACGCAGCTCGGGGCACGGTCGGTCCGCGTCGTCACCGGTGAGTATGCGCGGCGGTTCTTCCATGTTGTTTGACGGCAGGAACGAGAGAAGGTAGCGGACCTCGTCGAGCACGCTCTTCTCATCGGGCATGACGAAGTTCGCGACGCCGGACTTGGTGGCGTGGGTGAGGGCGCCGCCCAGTTCTTCGAGGGTCACGTCCTCGCCGGTCACGGTCTTGACGACGTCGGGGCCGGTGATGAACATGTGGCTCGAACCCTGCACCATGAAGATGAAGTCGGTCAGGGCCGGCGAATAAACCGCGCCACCGGCGCAAGGACCGAGGATCACCGAGATCTGTGGCACCACGCCCGAGGCGCGGGCGTTGCGATGAAAGATGCCGCCATAGGCGTGCAGACCCGCCACGCCTTCTTGGATGCGCGCGCCGGCGCCGTCGTTGAGCCCGATGATGGGCAGTCCCATGGTCGTAGCGAGGTCCATGATCTTGTGGATCTTCGTTCCGTGGATCTCACCCAGCGCGCCGCCGAAGACGGTGAAGTCCTGGGAATACAACGCGACCTTTCGACCGTCGATCTTGCCGAATCCCGTGATCACTCCGTCGGTGTAGGGACGGTGGTCTTCTAAGCCCATGCCCGAGGCGCCGTGACGATTCAGCATGTCGAGTTCTTGGAAGGAATCCTCGTCGAGTAAATACTCAATGCGCTCGCGCGCGGTCATTCGATCGTTGGCTTTCTGACGTGCGATGGCTTTTTCGCCACCCGCCATGCGGGCCTCCGCCTTGAAGGCTTCGAGCTCGGCCAACCGGTCCGCCATTGTGTGCTCCATAGTGGCAAGGCTACCCACGCGGCTTGTCCAGCGCGAAAGCCAAACGTCACTTCCGTGTGAACGGGCGATGAATCTCGCCTAGTTCTCGGGCGTTACCACGAAGTAGGAATTTTCACATCGAAGGCATTACTAATCCGTAAGAACGTGACCTAGTGCGAGTCCTGGACCAACTCGATAAGGGTGCCAAACGAGGTCTTGGGATGCACGAAGGCGACCATTGTTCCACGCGAGCCCGGGCGGGGCGCCTCGTCGATGAGTCGGCCACCGTAAGCCTTCACCGAGGCGAGAGCGGCTTCGCAGTCATTGACCCGGTAGCCCACGTGATGCAGCCCCTCGCCCTTCTTCTCGAGGTACTTCGCCACCGGCGAGTCCGGGCGCGTAGGCGTGAGCAACTGAATGTACGAGTCGGCGACTTTGATCAGTGCCTCAGATACCCCGTCGGACTCAACGACCTCGCGGTGCACGACGATCGCGCCGAAGACCTCCTCGTACCAGGCAATGGCCGCGTCGAGATCATTGACGGCGATGGCGACGTGATCGATTTCAGTGAGTAATGGTTTCATGACAACTCCTTGTCGTGCCGGCGAAAGATCGTCAGACGCTTCTCACCCACCTTGGCACGAAGTTCGGGGTTGGTGATGCCCAGCCCTTCTCGAGGGGCGACGCACAAGACACCGATCTTGCCCTCGTGACGGTTCTGGTGCACCTCGTAGGCCGCTTCGCCCACTTCTTCGAGCGAGAACACCGCCGAGAGCGGCGGCACCACCTTGGCGTCGATGATGGTCTGGTTCGCCGCCCAGGCCTCGCGGTAGTTCGAGAAGTGCGAGCCCTTGATGCTCTTCAACTTCATCCAGAGATGACGGTTGTCGTATTCGATCATGTAACCGCTCGTCGCCGCACACGTGACGATGGTGCCGCCGCGCTTGGCGACAAAGACACTCGCCCCCATAGTCGAGCGACCAGGGTGCTCGAAGACGATATCGGGATCGTCGCCCACGAGCGCTCGGATGTCCTTACCCAGGCGGCGCCACTCGGATTCGTCCTGGGTGTGGGGGTCCTTCCAGAACTTGTACTGCTTCTCCTCGCGGTTGATCACGTGCTCACAACCCAGTTCACGCAACGTCTCGGCCTTGGCGGCGCTTGACACCACGCCAATGGGCGTGCCGCCCGAATTGATCACGTGCTGGACCGCGAAGGAACCAATACCGCCCGACGCGCCCCAGATGAGGACCTTGTCGCCCTGGGTGACCGGCGCACCATTGTGCGAGACGAGCATCCGATAGGAGGTGGAGTTACATAGCGCGTTCACCGCCGCCTCCTCCCACGTCAGGTGGGTGGGTTTGGGCATGAGTTGGTTCGCCTTCACCACGGCAATGTCAGCGAGACCGCCGAAGTTGGTCTCGAACCCCCAGATGCGCTGGTTCGAGGAGAGCATCGAGTCGTCGTGACTCGTCGGGTCCTGGTCGTCGACGTAGTTGCAGTGCACGGTGACCTCGTCGCCCACCTTCCAATTACGCACCGCCGAGCCGGCGCGCAGGATGACACCCGCGGCGTCCGAACCAACCACGTGATAAGGCAAGGAGTGGCGTTGGCCCCAGAAGGACTCCTTGGCCAAACGATCGAGGAATCCAAAGGTGGGGAGTGGTTCGAAGATGCTCGTCCAGACGGTGTTGAAGTTGATCGAAGAGGCCATCACCGCCAGGAACACCTCGTCGGTCGCGAGTTCGGGTAGGGGAACCTCGTCCACGTGCAGGCTGCGCCGGGGATCCTTGTCCTTGCTCGTCACGCCGTCGAACATGTTCTGCTCGTCACGCAGGACAAAGACCGCGCGCGTACTTGCGGGTAGGGGGGTGCCGGCCAGGGTCTCGCCCGAGGCGCCGTTGCGCACTGCGTCAAGAATCTCACTCATGACCGCGAGGCTAGTTGGCTGTTCCTCGGTCTTGGCCCAGGTCGCGCTGGCCCTACGGAGTTCTCGGGTGATGCGATCTCTCGTGGTGCCGCTGGGATTCTCGGGAAAGTCCCTCGCGCCCTGCTCGGCTACCGGTGGGTAACTTCGTCTAACGTTTCATCGACTTCTAGATCCAGAGGAGCATCATGTCGCGAAGTGTCATCGTCTCGGCCAGTCGCACCGCCATTGGCAAGCTCTCGGGGGCCTTCGCTTCGCTGAGCGCCATGGATCTGGGTGGCGCCGCTATTAGAAGCGTCCTCGAAAAGACCGGCGTCGACCCCGCCACGATCGACGTCGTGCTCATGGGCCAGGTGCTCCAAGCCGGTCAGGGTCAGATCACGGCGCGCCAAGCCGCCGTCAAGGGCGGCGTGCCAATGAGCGTGAACGCCACGACCATCAACAAGGTGTGCCTGTCGGGCCTGCAAACGATCTACCTCGCCGACCTGATGATCCGCGCCGGCCAAGCCGAGATCATCGTCGCCGGTGGCATGGAGTCCATGACCAACGCCCCCTACCTCTTGCCCGGGGCACGCGCCGGGTATCGTCTCGGTGACCAGAAGGTCGTCGACTCCATGATGTTCGACGGACTCACCTGTGCCTTTGACCAGTGCGCGATGGGTCTGGCGACAGAGCGCTACAACAAGGGTCGCATCACGCGGGCCCGTCAAGACGAGTTCTCCGCACGCAGCCACCAGTTGGCCGCCGCCGCCATTGCCTCGGGCAAGTTCGCCGGGGAGATCGTCGGCGTGCCGGTCCCCCAGCGCAAGGGCGATCCGGTCATCGTCGACACCGACGAGGGCGTTCGCGCCGAGACGACCGCCGAGTCCCTCGGTCAACTTCGCGGCGCCTTCGAGAAGGACGGCACGATCACCGCGGGTAACGCCTCGCAGATCTCCGATGGTGGCGCCGCGGTGCTCGTGATGTCAGAGGAGCGCGCCAGGGTCCTCGGCCTCGCACCCATTGGCGAACTCGTGAGCTACGGCCAGGTCGCCGGGCCCGACGCGTCGCTGCTCAACCAGCCGGCGAACGCCATTCTTCAGGCCGCCGCCAAGGCCGGACTCGACGTAAAGGCCATCGACCTCTTCGAGATCAACGAAGCCTTCGCCGCGGTAGGTCTGTCGTCAATGGACGAACTCGGCATCGACGAGGACAAGGTCAACGTCAACGGCGGCGCGATCGCCCTTGGTCACCCGGTGGGAATGTCGGGCACCCGCGTGGCGCTCACCGCGCTCTACGAACTGCAACGTCGCGGTGGTGGTACGGCCGCAATCGCCCTGTGCGGCGGTGGCGGACAGGGCGACGCCGCGATCCTTCGCACGCTCTAGTCGGGCACGTAACGTTCGACGAGCTCGTAGCGGCCCAGTCCAATGTGCTCGCTCTCGCCCAACGCCAGCACGAACGCGCCACCGAGCGGGTAGCCGTCGCGAAGGACCGACTTGGGCGTCTTGATCGCGAGGCTCGCCAGCAACTCGTAGACCGAAGGGTTGTGCGCGACCACCAAGAGCGACGTGCGCACCGGATCGATCGAGGCGAGGTCACTCAGGAGGTCTTCGGCTGAGACGTCTCGCGCGCCGTTGTAGATCAGGTCACTGAAGTGGCATTCGACGACGAAGGGTGTGTCGTCAAAGGCGCGCGAATAGGTCTCTCGGGTACGAGCCGCGCCGCTCACGAGCGCGGTAGTGGGACCGAAGCGGCCTAGTGCATCGGGATCGAGCGCCCAGGACCGGAGTTGCTCGCTCTGGCGAATCCCGCGCTCGCTCAGCGCGCGATCGTAGTCCGACCCGCCCGCCTTGGCGGAGGTGGCCTTGCAGTGACGGACGATCGTGAGGTATCGCACGAAGACAGTCTTACCGACTGCGCCCGACGCTGGCGCTCGTTTAGCGTTGGGGCGTGCACGCCTCGCTCACGTACTTCCAGGCCGTCGTCATGGGCCTCGTTCAGGGCTTCACCGAACTGTTCCCGGTCTCGAGTCTCGGCCACGGCGTGCTCGTACCGGCGGTGCTCGGCTGGCACAACCTCGTGAACTCTCAAACCCAGAGCCAGTCATTCTTCCTCGTCTTTCTCGTGGGACTGCACGTGGGCACCGCGCTCGGTCTGCTCTTCTACTACCGCGCCACGTGGTTCGCTCTTTTGCGTGGACTGCTCAACCAGCTAGGCGGCGTACCTCGAAACGGTTTGAGTTCACTGTGGCGTCTCAACAGTCCCCAGACCAACCCGAACTACCGACTCCTCTTCGTGCTCGCCCTCGGCAGCGTGCCGGTGGGCATCGCGGGCGTGCTGCTCGAGCACAAACTTCGCGAGCTCTTCGACAAGCCCCTCGCCGCGGCCGCGTTCCTCTGCGTGAACGGTCTGATCCTGCTCGCGGGTGAGTGGTACCGTCGCAGCCTCGGACGCCACGCGCGTTTTAAGAGGATCGCCTCAATCACGCCACTGAACGCCCTGTTCATAGGGTCCTCACAGATACTCGCGCTCTTCGCGGGCATCTCGAGGAGCGGCGTGACCATGGTGACCGGCTTGATGGGCGGGCTCGATCACGAGGAGTCGGCCAACTTCGCGTTCCTACTCGCGACCCCCGTGATCTTGATGGCCGGTCTCTACAAACTTCCCTCGCTGATGGGACCACTCGGCGACGGCGTGCGTTCCCAGACCCTGGTCGGCGCACTGTGTGCGATGGTGGCCGCCTACATCGCGGTTCGTTTCCTCACCAGATGGTTTACGACCAGAAACCTGGTGCCTTTTGCTATCTACAGCCTCATCGTCGGGGTGCTCTGCGTGGCGCGCTTCGCCTAGTCGGCCAAGATTCGACGGCCGTCGATCGCTCGACCGAGCGTCAAGTCGTCGGCAAACTCGAGATCGCCGCCCACGGGAAGCCCACTCGCTGGTTGGGAGACCACGAGACCGGGTGCCTGAAGTAGCCGACTGAGGTACATCGCCGTAGCGTCACCCTCCAGATTCGAGTTGAAACAGAGGATCACTTCCTTCACGGGACCATTCAGCCGCCGGACGAGTTCTTGTATGCGCAGCCGGTCCGGTGTCACCCCCTCGAGGGGGTTGAGCACCCCGTGCAGCACGTGATAGGTGCCGTGAAACGCACCCGAACGTTCGACCGCGAGCACGTCGGGTGGGCTCTCTACGACACAGATGGTCGTTTGGTCGCGGCGCTCGTCAGCGCAGATGGGACAGAGCCCTCCAGCTTCAGCGATATTGCAGCATCGCTCACAGAACGACAGTTTGGTCTTCATGTCCTGGAGCGAATGGGCGAGGCGGGTCACGTCCTCGCTCGGTTGGCGCATCAGCCAGAACGCGATCCGTTGGGCCGATTTGGGTCCAACGCCGGGAAACCGACCCAGTTCGTCCACGACGGCCTGCAGGGGTGGTGGGTAGTTCAATGGATCTCCTCGGCGCCGGGAAACATCTCGGTGATCAAGTGGTCCGCCGCCGAAGAGACGATGACCGCACTCTCGTCGGGCGAGTAGACCTCGTCGATGACTTCGACGATCGGCTCTTTCTTCGCGCGCGCCACGGGCGCGGGTGTCGAGCTCGCCAGGGACGGATCCACGATCCACTCGATGCTGAGCGGACTCTTGAACTCGTGATCGAGTGCACCTCGAAGACCTTGGGCGATCATCTCAGTGTTCTGACGCATTTCCTCACTCGCGAGGGCGATCGTGAGACGCTGACCATCCAGGGCGCGGACTTCGGCGGCTTTGAGCAGCAACTGCGCGGCCCGCGACGTTCGCGGCACGACGCGCTGGATGAACCGTTCGCGAACGTTTTCGAAATCGAGCACGTCGTTTGAGGGCGCCTTCGTATCGGGCCCTGGTGATTCGACGATCGCCTCTTCGGTGACGACCGAACGCGGCGATTCAGTGCTCGCCAACGGTGCCGATCGCGGCGACTCGTCAGTCGTGCCGATTGGTCGAAGCGGAGCGCTACGCACGGGGTCAGGTGCGGGGGCCTTCGCGCCTCGCTCGAGTTTCGTCACTCGCTCGGCGAGCGCGTCAATCGACGCATCGAGCTCTGGTTTGATCAAACGTACGAGCGCCACCTCGAGGATGACAATCTTCTCTGGCGCACTCTTCATCTCTCGCATGGCCCGCCCAAAGGTCTCGAGTACCCGGACGGTTCTCGCAAGTCCCAGCCGAGAGCCCCACTCAATCAGCCGTTCACGATCCGCGTCCACCGCGTCAGCCACGTCGGGGGCAACCTGGAGAAGAAATACCTGGCGCACTTCGCTCGCGAAGCTCTCGGCCAATTGCTCGGCGTCCCAGCCACCTTGGCGAAGCAGTGCGAGCGACTTGAGGGCCTGCACGGCGTCCTCGTCGATCAGCGCGTGAAAAAGCCCGTCGAACTGTGGCTGGGTCTGGATGGGAGAACCAGTCGCCACGAGTTGGTCGAGCGCACTCAAGGCGTCACGGGCCGAACCCCGGGCGAGTCGAACGGCAACCTCGATCGTGGCGTCATCGGCGTCCATGCCCGCGGCTCCTTGAACGTCGTGAAGCAACGCGTTCAAGGTGTCCCCGGCGATAAGGCGGAATTCCAGGTGTTGGGTGCGCGAACGAATGGTCGGCAGCACTTTGTGGGGGTCGGTCGTCGCGAGCACGAAAACCACGTGCTGGGGCGGCTCTTCCAAGGTCTTCAGTAGAGCCGCCGAGGCGGCCTTGGAGAGTTGGTGGACCTCGTCGATGATGTAGACCTTCCAACTCCCCGGGGTCCCGTGCCAAGCGCCCGCCGTTATCTCTCGAATGTCGTCGACACCGTTATTAGACGCCGCGTCGAGCTCGATCACGTCAAGCGACGAGCCCTTGGAAATGGCGAGGCAACTTGCGCACACGCAACACGCGTCACCGTCCTGGGGATTCTCACAGTTGAGTGCCTTGGCGAGCACGCGCGCCGCGGTCGTCTTGCCCGTACCCCGCGGACCTGAGAAGAGATACGCGTGCGAGACCCGATCATTCTTGACCGCTCCCTGCAGCGCGCGTACCACGTGATCCTGTCCTCGGATCTCGGCGAATCGATTGGGACGAAAGCGGCGATAGAGCGACGTGACACCCTCGAGGGAACTGGGAACGGGAGTCGCATCGGTCATGCTCTGATGCTAACGGCGGCCCGTAAGGTGCCGAGGTCCAAAGCAGTGGTCAGGCGATCCGTGGCACCCGACACAATCCGCTGAGAGCTGCTGGCTTCCACCCCTGACTCGATTCACGAACGGTCGTCGCACGGGACCCGACCACCGCTGTGGACCTCGGCGCTACCGAGGCTACCGGACGAGGACCGGTCCCGGCTCGGGTAGCCTTGCGAGCCGGTATTCATTTCTATGAACCGAGAACAAACCAGGAGGAGTGCGAGAGCGGCCGAATCGGCACGATTGGAAATCGTGTGAAGGGAAACCTTCCGTGGGTTCAAATCCCACCTCCTCCGCCAAGGGGTCCTAACGAAACTGGACCCCATCTACTAACGAAACTCAACGGAAGAGACGCCGGGGGGCCGATTTCGGGAACTCGTGTACCGCCCCACCAAGAATTCTCGCATCAGGAGTTCGCGGCGCTGATTGAAACACACGTCATGACGAAATCACTGCCCACCGGACGTGACTCGTCCCGCGAGCAGTGGAAGGTGGAGTGGAACCGCGCCTACGCGGCGAGGTCACCCGGTGGATCGTCAAGTAACGACAGCTCGGTAAGACAGTCAACTAACAACGTCGCCAATTGCTGGTTTCCCTCAACAGGGGCCGCCTCGGCAGCGGTTCCGAGGTGCTGGTCGTATCGTGCTTCGTCGTCGGTATCCAGTGCCATGAACCTATCGTGACGCGCGGGTGTTACTCCGAGCCCGGCAGATTGGAAGTTAGTTTCCTACACTCGGATTTGATGCAACGCGAAGTTGCGACAGGCTCGGCGGACCGGCAATCTGAATGCCAAATTCATCAGTCAGGCGCATTCGAATGTTGGCGGTGACAAGTTGTTGACGACCTTTTGCTCGTGGACTGAGTCCGCTCGGTCCGAAGTGAGCAACAGCTCGCGCAGGAATCCTCGTGTCGAATCGCGAGCGGTAAAATACGCCTTCAGCAATCGTGGTGAACGCTGCGGCCCATTGTTGTGGTACTGCATAGGGAAACATCGAGCTGAGTTCGTTGGTCACACCATGAATCAGTGCTGTACCGCTCGTGAGGTCAGCGAGACGCAGAGGTTTCGTGGGTTGCCACATGTACAGCGCACGTTCGTTGAGATACGCGTCTGAAATTACGCCGCACTGTAATTCAGGTCCGATCGACTCCACAATGCCCACGAGTTCATCCGTTCCCATGTAACACGTACCTCTCGGGATTTCGAGATCGAATCGGCAATCCATGCAACTGCAGTACCACCAAGGACTTAGTTTGGCGAAGCGCCAGAACGGCCCCAGCACACTCTTCGTCGGAAAGCTGGTGAGCGAAAGGGGTGGTGGTCCTTGAACAGACCGAGCTCGGGTCAACGTGACCAGCGTTTTGTTGCACTCATCGTGCGCTCAAGCAGTTCGGAGGTCGCGCCACGTTCACGCAGAACGTCGATAACGCTTTTGTTGTTGGACTGGGGTACCACCAACCACGACGCGAGAGTCCAGTCGTCAACCTTGTCCTTCGTCAGTTTGAGCACATCCGACAATCCAGCAATTACCTCGCGACCCCGAAACTGAAACAGCGGGTACACGATTCGACGGTCCGAGGTATGAAGGCCGAGCAGAGTACCGCGCTTCACTCGGTCGTTGATTGCCTGTCGCGACGTTTCGAGAATGGTTTCGAGTTGCGACGTAACGTAGACCGGTCCGACAATTGAGTCCCACGGAGACGTTCGCGGCCACAGGTCATAGAGCCGTTGCGCTACATCTGCAGAATTGCTCAAATTTGCCAGAGAAATATTGCTTTTCTTATGCGCGAGATCTCCAAAACGCTTCACCGTTGCGTGAATGAAGCCCTCGTCCCATGTCGAAATGTGTCGATCCGAAGTCTCGGTCTTCTTTGTCATGTAGCCAATTGTACCGGAATTTCAGTCTATGTCAAGTGCTGTAAAGGTGTACGTTCCTTGACATTAGGCGGACCTCGGGCACACCGCACGCCGTGTAGCGACCCTTGCTACAATGAAAAGAGGAGCAATTGTGAGGCGCCCAAATGAACATTGACACACGAGAGGTCGAACAGATAGCAGACCCTTTGGAACGTGCTCAAGCAGCCGACACATTGTTGGCAACGGCTGAACTCATGGTCAAACACCTTAAGAAGCTCCGCGCGGACGCGATGAGTACGCATGCCCGTGCCGTTGGTGGCTACAAAGCAGCGAACGATCTAAATATGAATAGGACAAGCATGTACCGAGCAATTAGGACCAGCGTTTCCGTCGACGTCATCGAGCACGACGAGTCGTACTGGCAACGCCAAGCAGCAGCACTCAACGTTCGTCTTCGCGGACGAGACAAGACAAAGGAGGGTATAGACGTGTGGTGGAACCTCACTCGACAGCCTGCTCTCGGGCAGCGAACGCCTCTACAGGCTTGGATCGCGGGAGACCGAGAGGCGGTCCTGGCCCTCGTTCCGTAGGCTCAATCCAGAGTTTTGTGGACGAGTGAATGGTCCAATACTTCCTTTGCGGAAACTCCTATGAGTTCCGAAGCACTCTTTCCCACATCGAGCGAATACTTCTTACACAGGTTGTAGCCGTAGGTGTAGCCAAAATGCCTTGTCACCTCACCAGCGCCAAAGAACCACTTCTGTTGTTCAAAAGGATGGCGATATAGATCGTTATTGGCCATCTCGATCTCCTGATCGGTGATCGGCGCGTCACTATAGAAAGGCGCTTCGCCTATGTACTCTTCCTCGAACAGCACGGCGAGACCCTCGCTCACGAGCATCTGAGCCAAGTTTGCGCCGAATTCGGTGGCGCGCGAACGCATCGCGTGATGATATTCGTGAACGAGAGTCGTCTCTACTTTCTCTCGTTCCAGTACAGAACCGGGATCAACCGAGACCAAAATGAAGAACGGGCTATAGGTGGCGCCCCCGACGCCCCACTCGGGAAGAGCACCGTTCGGTAGATCGGCGAACATCACATCAACGTCGTCAACATGAATATGTTCACGCGCATAACTAGTAGCAACTTCAAACGCAGTATCGATCACAGTCAGGTGTTTCTCAAGGCGTCTCGAACTAGTCCCAACATATTTTTCGATAGGACACATGAGCCCATCCTTCCATGAAGCAAAATGGGGCGACCTCGCCTTCCCAAATCAATCACGAGACTAACTTGAGTGACACATCTGGTCGAAGACAGTATTGTAAAAATTCCTGATCAAGTGGTGTGTGGTCAGAACGTCCTTAAGTGTGTGGTCGGCTTCTAAATTGAGACGAAGCGGATGGTCAAACCACTGTGATTTCAATTGTCCGCGAGTTTCGTAAACACCCCGCCAAGCCAGCTTTCATGGCGGTCGCCCATGACATTGAGGCGCCGACGATTTATTTACGGTGCCAGTAGCGATTGATGGCTAGGACATTGACGGCGCAACGCCCGGTACGCGTCGTGTCGGTCACGCAAGGCTTTCGAACGCTTCAGAGAACAAACGGATCTCATGCCCGTCGATGCCGTGTTTTGCCGCCACGGCGCGCCAACCTGCCACACCGGAGCGGACCTCGCTCCAAATGGTCTTCGCAGATTCCTTGTCGAGATCGAAGTGCTCCCCAGCCTCAGTCAACGCGTCAACGGCGTTCTCGTGGTCGGTAACAAAATTGATGCTCGTCATTCGATGTTCACCAAGGTCAGGATTCGGATTGACATCGAACGCCGGTGATAGGCGCCAACCTCGACCGCGACGGAGGAACCCGTGATTTCGCAGGTGATCATCCGTGTTGTTAATCGCGATGGAAAATGCAATTCGGCGCCACAACTCTTGAAGATCCCCTCGCACGGCGCTGCCGACAACTTGAAGTGCTTCAGCGATTTCAATGTACTCGCGACGATCCCCATCACGTGCCCGGAGGAGCGTCATGGCGCTGATGTAGGGAATTCGCTGGCTGACTTCACGGTCGAATCGTTCTAAGAGCAAGACCTGCTTGCCCGCGACATCTACGAGTCTTCGAGTTGGAGTCTTGATCCCGCACACTTCAGCGAGATCCAGCGCCGTCATCTCCCACGCCATGACATCCCATTCGTCACTGGCGCGCGGGAACTTGGCCATCCAAAGGCGATCCCCATCGCGAACAGATGCTTTCGGTCGCGCACCACCCAGGGAACCGGAACCCGCGTCGAGCAGGATCTCAATCGCCGCCAATTCATCGCTTCCAGCTGCTTCTCGATCGACGATGTCGGCCGCGTTCATGAGTCGGGGTACCTCGATCAACTTAGGTACGTCGTTATCGGGTGCAAGAAATGCACCGCTTTCGAAACAGTAGCGAAGGGCCCCTTGGCGGGTGCAGTCGCTCACTCCGAGGAGGTAGTCGATCTCGGTAACGGATTGCGCGCGTCGTCCCTGTTCGCGGTTGTCCGCTTGCAATCTCTTCTTGATCATGTTGCGTCCCCAGCGGTCAGGAGCGCTATCGGCCAAAGCACCCGGCAGTCCAGCAACAACCGTCGAACCGCTGCTCATCGAGAGTTCAGGGCTGATCTCGAATGCTTCCTTGCGGGCAAGGTAGGCAGGGTCGTAGTCGAATACCGTCGTTAATTCTCCTCGCGTGACACTGACGAACGCTGTCCCAGCGCGGGCGGTGCCCCGCGCAAGTTCCACATGAACCTCGAAGAGTGTGGACGGCGACTTGGTCATTTTCGAACCCTCTGCGGCAGCGCCTCATCGGCGCGGGCTCGCCCCAGAGGCGTCTCGTAGGGATCGGTCGCATTAACCACGTTGTCAAGTTGCCCGAGCGCGCCCGCAACGTTGAGGAAGACGTCAAGGCGCACCGAATCCGAACCTTGCTCGAGCCGGGTGATTGTGCTGCGGTTGACTCCGGCTCGATCGGCCAGTTGCTGGACCGTGAGTCCCTGTAGCTTTCGCCACGCGCGAATATGCTCGCCCAAGTCCTTCTCCGCTCGGCGGGTTCGTATTGGATTCGGACGTGTCGCCACTTGAGTCTCCTTCTCATTCTCTGACCGTAATCTTATCACTTAATGACGTATATATCCATCGTTAACTCATTTAATAGTGAATATATCCAGCGTTATAGAGAAAAGTGAGGATCGTAACTCGACGAAGTTCCGCCAATCGGCGTTCGAGGCCGGCACCCTTGATGGCCTGGAGTGGTGGAACGCAATACACGAGAAGCAGAACCCAGATAGGAATCCGTAGTTCTCTGGGACTATGTGGTCAGCACGCTCAAAATCGTGTGGAACGCAATATGACCTGTACTTGCTCAGATGTCGGATCAGGGTTATTCGAGTTTCGTAAACACCGCCAAAGCCTGTTCACGAAGGTGAACAGCCGTAATTGAAACAACTCGCGGCAGCAATCAGCGACCAGCCACGGCGCTCGTCGAGCGGCCTTCCTTGCCAGTGAGTGCCCGCCCGTAAGGGTCGTGCGGGTTTACCCCTATTTCTTCCTCTCTCGACCGACCTCTACCATCGTTACGAGAGCGTCGACACGGCGACGCGGCGAAGGGGCGAACTGTGAGTGTCACCGAAGTCGACCCGGGCCCTAAAGGTGCAGCCCACGGCAGCGATCTGGCGGTCGAAACGCACAATCTCACCAAACGCTTCGGTGCCAGCGTCGCCGTCGACGGTGTCGACCTCTTAGTGCCGCGCGGTTGCGCGTTCGGTTACCTGGGTCCCAACGGAGCAGGAAAGACGACCCTGATTCGCGTCCTGCTTGGTCTGACCCGCGCCGACGCGGGTTCGATGTCGCTACTCGGCTACGAAGTGCCACGACACCGCGACGTCGCCCTCGCGCGCGTCGGTGCCATCGTGGACGAGCCCCGCTTTCACGCACACCTCACGGGGCGCGAGAACCTCGAGCTAATGGCCGCCGCACGAGAGCCGGCTGCGCGCGAAAGAATCGGACCAGCCCTCGAGCGCGTCGGGATGTCCGCACGCGCCAACGACCGAGTCGCCAAGTACTCAATGGGAATGCGTCAGCGCCTCGGGGTCGCTTCGTGCCTGCTGGGCGACCCGCAACTGTTGATCCTCGACGAGCCAATGAACGGACTCGACCCCGGAGGCATGCACGACATGCGCGAGATGATTCGCTCCTTCGTCGCCGAGGGTCGCACGGTCGTGCTCTCATCGCACCTGTTGGACGAAGTCGAGCGCACCTGCGATGCCGTCGCCATCGTCGACCGCGGTCGCGTCATCCGACAGGGACCGATCAACGAACTTCTCTCCGGAGCGAACATGGAGGTCCAGATCGAGTGCTCCACGCCCGACGTGGCCCGCCAGATCCTCGCCTCCTCGGGCTTCGCCGAACCAGTCGAAGTCGGGGCGGACGGTCTCACGATCTCACTCGCCGCGGGTTCGGACCGCTCGATCGTCGCCGAGCTCAACCGCGTCCTCGTTGACGGCGGCGTCTCGGTCTACCGACTCCAACTCAACCAGGCCTCCCTCGAGTCCTGGTTCCTCGAAGTGACGACGAGACTCGGGGCTTCGTGATGACTATGACGAGCAACCTCGCCGTTGGCGCGCGAGACCACCGGGGCTCGCCGATACCTACTGGTGCAATGATCATGACTCGCTTCATGGAACTTCGCAAACGCCGCGGACTCGTGATCGCGTTGTTGGCGGTCAACATCGGCCTACCAACGATCTTCCTCGCGATTCGACTCATCGCCCACGCCGTCGCGCCGCACTCGTACGGTGTCGCCGGCGGCTACGACATCTTCCAGACCTTGATCGTCGCCGTCATGTACGTCTTTGGCTTCATCGTCGCGGCCACGCTTGGCTGCACCGCGGGTTCGGTCGACCTGAGCGAAGGAATGTTCCGCCATCTCGTCGTGACGGGACGTTCACGACTTTCGCTCTACTTCGCGCGGATTCCAGCGGGGCTGATGATCATCGTCCCGATCGTTGCGATCGGCATCATCATCATCTGCTCGGTGTGCGTCTTTGCCGCACCCACCAAATTGAACTTCGATGGGGCGAACAACCTCTCGCCGGGCCTCAGCCGCCAGGGCTTCATCACTTGGGCCGAGGACCACCCCCGCGTCGCCGTCTGTGACATGGGCTATCAGTACAACAAATCGTCGTCGTCTACTGCCCACGTCAATTGCGGACCGAACAATGAGCCTGTCGTCGTCACGAACCGGTCCGGTTCGATCATCGCGACCCCGGCGACCAAGGTCGAGTTGAGGGCCCAAGCGATCAAGTCCGCGAAACAGAACTACGCGAATTACGCCACGACCTTCCTTTCGCCGCCCATCAAGCTCATGATCGAGACCGGCCTCTGGGTCGAACTCTGGGCCGTCATGGGCTTTCTCATCGGCCTCGGCCTTTCGTCGCTCATGGGTCAGCGCACCGTGCCCGTCGTGCTGCTCATTGTCTACGAGATAGTCCTCACTCCGTTGTTCTCAAGAGTCGGCATCCCCCACCTGATCAACGTCCAGCGCGGCCTCGTGGGCCTCGCCATGGCCCATATCGAACCGGCAGGCCTGCCGGCGGTCTTTGGTGGAATGAATGGCGGGAATAAACTCCTCACCGAATCGACCACCGTCGCGATCATCGTTATCATCGCCTGGATCGTGATCTGGACGGGGCTCGGCGCGTGGCGGATGGCTACGCGCGACGCCTAGGACTCGACGAGCGACTCACCTCGCACGCGCTCTTCGACGTTCCAAGGCAAGTCTCTCGGAAGTCAATAACAAAGGCGTGAAGCACTAACGAGGCCCCGCGAGCCAGGGTCAACGCAAGTCGACCGACGTGAGCGTTCGCTCACGCGACGTCTCCTGGGATCTTGAACCCGCCATCGAACAGCCGTGGGCCACTCGGTGTCACACGAGTCCCGGCGTTTGAAAAGAACATAAGAATCACGCTCCGGTATCCTTTTCCACGCGGGATCGTCGCGAAGGGCGCGTACCCTGCAAACAGAAGGACGTTTTCTCGCAGTGAAAAAGAGGACCGCATGAAGAACAACTACACGACCGAAGATCTCCTGAGTCTCTACGAAGAGAAGGGAGACGGACACTACGGCGAGCGAATCAGCCAGACCGAACACGCACTCCAGTGCGCCGACCTTGCGAAAAAAGATGGTGCGCCAGAACCCTTGATCATCGCGGCTCTGCTGCACGACGTGGGTCACTTGCTCGCCGACCTGCAGAACGAGGAACGATTTGACGTCGAGTTGGACGACGACGGTCATGAGGGACTGGGCGCGCGAGTGCTCGCGCCTCTCTTCGGCCAGGAGGTCGCCCGCCCGGTTGCCCTGCACGTCATGGCCAAGCGTTGGCGATGCACTACTGACCCTGATTATTACGAAAGTCTCTCAGCGACGTCGCGCGCCACGCTCCAGGCCCAGGGTGGACTGCTCAGTCCCGACGTCGCCAAGCGCTTCGAAGCGCACCCCGGTTTCGAAAGCGCGCTCGCCCTGCGTTCGTGGGACGAGAAGGCCAAAGTCGAGGGCCTGGACTCAGGAAAGATACGTGATTACGAAGAGCTGCTCACGCGTCTTTCTTTCGCCCGGTGACCAGTACGTCACGTGAACTCAGTGTCAGGTCGACCCTCGTGCCAAGTTCGAAGAGTTCTGCATCGCCGCTCCGCACGTCTACCTTGATCGTGGCGCCACCAAAACCCACGCCGAGTCGGGTCGTCGCCCCGAGGAAACTTCGGTGATTCACGATACCGAGGCCGTGGCTCCCAATCGTCGCCGATACGTCTTCGGGGCGCAGTAGCGCGTCGATCTCCGATTCCGGCAGGGACTGGACGTCGCCGCGAATCTTGGCGAGAGCTCCGAAGAGTTCCACCCCGCCCTTGGTTCGCGTGACCGGTACCCGACTGGACACGCCCACGAACTCCGCGACGAACGCCGTCTCTGGTTTCGCGTAGAGAGAAGACGGCGCGGCGACCTGTTCGGCGCGACCCTTCGACATCACGCACACCCGGTCTGCCATTGACAACGCTTCTTCCTGGTCGTGGGTGACGAATACCGTCGTGATGGCGAGGCGCTGCTGCAAGGAGCGAATCTGATCGCGAAGTTCGGCGCGAACTTTGGCGTCCAGTGCCGAGAGGGGCTCGTCGAGCAAGAGCACCTGTGGTTCGATCGCGAGCGCGCGAGCGAGGGCCACGCGCTGCTGCTGGCCTCCGGAGAGTTGATGGGGATACTTCGACGCGTGATCGGCCAGTCCTACGAGTTCGAGTAATTCCCCCGCTCGAGCTCGGCGAGCGCCGGCCCGCTGACGACGAAGCTGTAGACCGAACGCCACGTTGTCAGAGGCGTTCATGTTGGGAAAGAGCGAATAGCTCTGGAACACCATGCCCATGTCGCGACGCTGAGCGGGCACCCCCGACACGTTCTTGCCGTGCACGTTCACGCTGCCACTGTCGGGCTGCTCGAAACCAGCCAGGACGCGCAGCGCGGTGGTCTTGCCGCAACCCGACGGACCGAGCAACGCGACCAGTTCGCCTGGAGCGATCTCCAGCGAGAAACCGTCCAGGGCCCGGGTCGTACCGAAGAGACGCACCAGATCCTTCAGCACGACCGGAGCGCCCGAACTGCTCGCCTCCACGACGGGCGTGGGCTGGGTGGTGTGACTTTCGAGCATCATCAGACGTCATTCCTTCTTCTTCTACGTGAGTGGGACCGATCAATCGAAACAATCAAGGTGAGCAGCGCCCACGTGCCCAGCAACGACAACATCGCCACCGCGGTTGAGATGTGAGCGTTCGTCTGATCGAAGTCGACGATCCACACCGGCAACGTCTCCCACAGGTCGAGACTGGCCATCGTGAACTCGCCGAGCACGAGCGCCAACGTGAGTACCGTCGCAGACAACAAGGCCGAGCGAAGGTTGGGGACGAGTACTCGCCAGATCGTCGAAATCCAACCAGCACCTAGGGAGCGCGCCGCTTCGACCAAGGTCTTCACGTCGAGCGCGCCCAGACCCGAATCGAGCGACCGGTAGACGAAGGGCATGGCGAGCACGACGTACACCAGCGCGAGCAAATAGGGCGACGCCTTGAGCCAGAGGGGTGCCGCCTCCAAGACCCCGAGAATAAGCACGATGGGAGGGATGACGATCGGCAGGATCGTCACCACCTCCATGAACCTGCGAAAACGCGGCATCTTCATGTGCACGTAGATCATCGTGGGCACCATCAAGAACAACACGATCGCCAGGGTCACGAACGCGAGCCGCATCGAGAGGAAGAACGCTGCAGCCAGGCCCGGTTGGCTGGGGATCGCTGCGATGGGCGACAGCGAGAACGATCCGTTGATGTTTTGCAGCGAGAACTTCAGCGCGGCGTAGATCGGGATAATGAAATACGCCGCGGCGAGCCAAAGAATCAGTCCCCGGCCCCAACGAATTCGTCGGCGCTTTGCGAGATTGAGCGGCACCATCGGCAACTCGAAGTCCACGATGTTGTCGGTGACTACTGAAGCCATTTCGATGACCTCGAACGTAGGAGGACGTAGCCAATGATCGAGACGAGCATCAAGACGATCATGCCGAATCCCAGGGCATAACCAATGTGCTCTTCACCCGAGATGACGTTGCCTTGTAGATACGCGCCGATCTGTATCGGCGTGATCGCGACCGTCCCGCCCGTGAGCGCCTCGGCGGTGGCGTAAGCGGAGAGTCCACTGCCAAACAACAAGAACGTACTGCCGAGCACCGACGGCATCAGTACCGGCACGCCAACGTGGCGCCAGTACTGCCATCGTGAAGCGCCGAGGTTTTCCGCAGCTTCTCGCCAAGCTGGGCGTAACCCGTTGAGTGCTGGTGTGATGACGAGCACCATGAGCGGCACTTGGAAGTAGCAGTACACGAACGCGACGCCCCACAACTTGTAGAGGTCAAAACCGTGCTCCCAAGGATTAAGGCCAATACGGGACAGCCAGATTGTTACCAAAGAATTCGCGCCGAACGACGCGACGAACATGAACGCAAGGTTCACTCCGCCGAAGTTCGCCAGTACCCCTGATGCGGTGGCGACCAGACGCTTCAAGAACTCGAATCTCGATTGAGCGATCGCGTAAGCGAGCAAGGTGCCGAGAATCGCGGGAATGATCGATACCGCGAGAGCCAACTTCACGCTGTTCTCGAAGCCGGTGAGGTACGCACCACCTCGCAAGATCGTATGGATGTTCGACAGCGTCAGTTTTCCGCTGTCGGAGCGAAAGGCCAGATTGATGATGACCAGCGTAGGAACCAGCAACCCGAGTGTGATGTACACGAGAAATGGAAACACGGGGACACTGGTACGAAGTGATCGCACCAGTGTCCCCGTGTAGTGGCGACCGCCTCGATCCTTGTCATCGACTCCCGAGGGAGTGAGAGAGTCATTTGACAGGGGGGAAGGGATCTTCACCGGTTGATCCTGTTAGCTACCCGAGATCGCCGACGCCCAATTCGCGGCGACGGTGTTCTTGGCGGTCGCGAGTTGTGCGAGGGTCGGGTAGGTGACAGTGCCCGCGGGCGCGGGTGGGAGCTCGGCGAGCCAGGTTTTGTTGGCGGTGCCGGCTTTGATCATCGTCGGTAGCTCGACTGGACGCGCGTTGCCCTGGAGCCAAAGGTTCTGACCTTCGGTCGAGTAGAGGAACTCCTCCCACAGGCGCGCCGCCGCGGGGTGCGGAGCCGTGGCGTTGATGGCCTGTGAGTAGTACGCAGCGTAACTAGCGTCGGTGGGGATGTTCACGGTCCACGTCGGTAGTGCCTGCTTGATCGAGTCCTGGAGGTAGTCCCACCAGATGAGAATCGGCGTGGTGCCCGATTCCGCGGTCGCGGCGCTGCCACCGGGTACGTAGTTACCGTCCTTGTTCAGCGTGGCGAAGAACTGAATCCCCGGTTGGATGTTGCTGAACGAGCCACCATTCGACAAGGATGCGGCAAAGACCGCCGAAAAGGCAGCGGAAGCCTCAGTGGGGTCACCGTTGATGCCGACCTCGTTCTTGTACTGCGGGCTCGTCAGCTGAGCGAAGGACGTCGGGCAGGTGGTGACGACCTTGGTGTTACAACCGATCGACACGTAGCCGCCGTAGTCGTCGAACCAACGACCTTTGGGATCCTTCAGAGCCGCAGGAATGTCACTCCACGTGGCGACCTTGTAGGGCGCCAGCAGACCGAGGTTGCTCGTGGCGTAGCTCGTGCCAACGTCAAGAACGTCGGGTGCCGATGAGCGGCCCTTGTCCTGTTCCACGGCGTTGATCTCGTCTTGGCTTGATCCATCGGGGTTCTCCGAGTTGATCTTGATGCCGTACTTCTTGGAGAAGTCCTTGATGATTGCGCCGTAGTTAGCCCAGTTATCTGGAAGGGTAATGACATTGAGCACGCCTTCCTTCTTGGCCGCCGCAATCAGAGCGGTCATGCCTCCACAGGCCGCCGCAGACGCGGCGGTGTTGCAACTCGTCGCCGCCGACGCCGAACCACCCGACAGTGAGACGCCCACGAGTGTGCTGCTTAGCAACCCGGCGGCCACTGACACTTTCAGTTTGTTTACAAACACGTGTACTGCCTCCTAAAAGTGAACGCACCGAGGTGGTGGTTCGAGAGCACAGTACGAGTGGTGAGTTAGCGCTCGGTGACATAAGGACTGAGACAACGTGACAATCTCTCCGAAATTGTGCGCACATCGTTCACGCTTTTCCTGCATTTCTCAGCGCCTCGATGTTCATCAGGTCCGCCACCGAGTCGATCACCTCGTGCGCGCCGTTCTCGCGCAAACGCACCTCGGTGTCGGTCCCGGTGAGCACTCCGACACAAAGACCCGCACCGGCCCGCACGCCAGCCTGCATGTCCGACGCCGTGTCGCCCAGTACCACCATCGAATCGGTCGCGTACCCTTCGAGTCGAATTAGGCAGTGCAACAACATGTCGGGGGCCGGGCGACCACGCCCGACGTCTTCGGGCGAGACGCGCACGCGAAACAGGTCCGACCACCCGAGCTCGTGCACCAGTGCTTCACGGGTCCCTTTAGAGAATCCAGTCGTCAGCGCCACCTCGAAGCCCAAGCGACGAAGTTCGGTGACCACTCGTCGAACCCCGGGAATCTCCTGGACCCCGAACTCGTGGGACGCTTCAACGAAGTGGCGTTCGAAGGCCTCATTGGCGATCGTGCCCCGAGAACCGAACAGGGCCGTAAAAACTTCGATCTTGGACTGGCCCATCGTTAAGACGACGTACTCTTCGGCACTTTGAGCTTCTTCGCCGGCGACGCCAAGTTCGTCAATGGTACGGCGAAAGGCCTCGAGCACCAGTCCGCTGTCGATCATCGTGGTCCCCGCCATGTCGAAACACACCAGTTGTAATGCGGTCATAGAAAACTCTCCTCTGCGATTGCGGGGGCTAAGGTCATGCCTCGGCCACCCGCGCCAGTTATCGCGGTCACGCCATGTGAGACCCGCTTACGGAAGTAGATCTTGTCGGGATCGGGATCGACGAGCTGGTGGTACGTGCCGCTCCAGCGACGCTCGATCCGCGGCATACGACTTCCGATCAGTGACGCCGCCGCCCTCGAGATCAGAGACATCGGATCGTCGAGCGTCTCAAACTGGCCCGGTTCGTCCGCTTCGTGCGTGTCGCCTATGGTGAGCCCCCCGTGAAGGCGCTGCTGACAGAGCAACTGGATCGCGTAACGCGCCGTCGCCTCCTCCTGGGCCAGGAGTCGGTCCGAAAGATCCCGGTACGCCGGGTAGTAGCGAAGTGAATCGCCGTTCGCCACCGACGTCGTCAGCGCTTCACCGAGGGATTCGGTCTCGGCCATTTGTAATCGCACCGTGCGCAACGGCTCAGCTTCGAAGAGCTCGGCCGCGAACCCACTCAAGCTGGCTCCAAGGCAAAGAAAGACTTGATCACCGCGATGACGAACACCACGATGGTCAACGACTTCGTAGTCACCGATGCCAATGATCTCATGACGAGCCAAGTACTCGTAGCGTTTGGTCGCCGTCATGGCCTCTCGAAGGGCCCCGAGCGCTCGACGTGACTCCACCGCCGCGTCCGAACTGCAAAACAGCCCACCAAGGAAGGTACCCGCAAGCGCCGGGTTGCGTCGGCGCACTTCGTCGACGCCGAGCAGCTCAAAACCACGTTGCGCGGCGTCAGCACTGTTGGCCGCGCACCCAAGCGCTTCCATCTCGTCGGGACGACTTGCGAGCGTGATCGAACCGTTGGCTCGAAAGCCCACCGACGGCACGTCGTTACCTATCTCCTGCCAGAGTTGGCGGGCCCGTAGTGCAAGATCGAGCTCGCGACCAGGAGCTCGGCCGCTCACCCACACCAACCCGAAGTTTCGCACCGTCGCCCCTTGCGGTAGATGATCGCGCTCAAGATGCAAGACCGCCGCGCCGCGCGCCAGAGCGGCGTAGGCGTGCATGGTGCCAATAACCCCGCCGCCCACCACCACCACACGGCTTCCCGCCAGAGCGAGTTTGTCGAACCGATCCACGCGACGAACCTAGGAGAGACAACTTTCACAACGGTGACGCGAGCGCGTCGAATTGCCAAACTGTGCGCGTCAAGCCACCGCGACTTGTCGACTTACACGCGACGAGCCGCGAAGAACTCACGCAACAATAAGCGCGAATCGTCAGCCAAGATGTCGTACGTGACGATCGATTCATGGAGTAATCGCGGGTCCGAGAGCACGTTGTAGCGCGAGCCAACCGCGCCCGCCTTCTCGTCCATAGCGCCAATGACTACTCGTTCGACTCGCGCGTTGAGCAAGGCGCCCGCGCACATGACGCATGGCTCAAGCGTCACGTAAATAGTCGCATCGTCCAGGCGCCAGCCCGAACTGCGCGTCGCGGCGTCACGCAGCGCCACCATCTCGGCGTGTGCGGTCGGATCGCCATCGATCTCCCGCCGGTTCTCGCCCACGCCGAGTATCTCACCATGGACCACCACCACACAGCCCACCGGCACGTCGTCGTGCAACGAAGCCTCACGGGCTTCGGCGAGCGCGAGGCGCATGAACGCTTCATCCTCGTGCACCGTGTCGGACCTGTCCTCCATCCTCGAAAGCGTAGGGGTTCAAGCGAAGACGACACCGAGCACGAAAAGGGTAGGGGGCCGTCAAGAGTTCACGTCCTAGGCCCACGGTAGACTCGTCCCCGGAGGGGTGCGAGAGCGGCCGAATCGGGCAGTCTCGAAAACTGCTGTGTCTACGGGCACCGTGGGTTCAAATCCCACCTCCTCCGCCGGTGAAAAGACGGGTGACCAAAGTCACCCGTCTTTTCGCGCCAGGGCCCCGCGATCGGGACACAACTACGATGGGAACGTCCGACAGACGTCAGTCATCTTCTAGGAGAACGCCATGGTTTCATCAGTTGAGTCCTCGGTAGGCACCACCCGCAAAGTAGTCACGGAACTGCCCGGGCCCAAGTCGCGAGCACTTCATGAGCGCCGCAAGGCCGTCGTCAGCGCGGGACTGACCAACGGCTTTCCCATCTACATCGAACGCGCCGACGGGGCAATCTTGGTCGACGTCGACGGGAACCGCATCCTGGACCTCGGTTCGGGCATCGCGGTAACCACCATCGGTCACGCCGTGCCAGAGCTCGTTGACGCCGTCAGCGCCCAGGTTGCCGCGTTCACGCACACGTGTTTCATGGTGACCCCCTACGAGAGCTACGTCGAGGTCTGTGAAGAACTCGCCGCTCTCACTCCCGGCACCCACGCGAAGACCTCGGCACTGTTCAACTCCGGGTCCGAGGCGGTCGAAAACGCCGTCAAGGTCGCGCGACTCGCCACGGGTCGCCAGGCCATCGTCGTCTTTGACCACGCCTATCACGGGCGTACCAACCTGGCCTTGGCCCTGACGGCAAAGAACATGCCCTACAAGGACCGCTTCGGACCCTTCGCCCCCGAGATCTACCGGGTACCAATGAGTTACCCGTTCCATGACGGGCTCTCGGGCGCCGAGGCCGCCGCGCGCGCGATCAAGATAATCGAGACCCAGGTGGGTTCGCACAACGTGGCGGCCCTCCTGATTGAGCCCATCCAGGGTGAGGGCGGCTTCATCGTCCCCGCGGACGGATTCCTGCCAGCCCTGTCAGAATGGACCACGGCCAACGGCGTGGTCTTCATCGCCGACGAGATTCAGAGCGGTTTTTGTCGAACGGGCGACTGGTTCGCCGTCGACCACGAGGGCGTCATCCCTGACCTGGTCACGACCGCCAAGGGACTCGCTGGCGGCATGCCACTCGCAGCGGTGACCGGACGAGCAGAGCTGATGAATCAGGTCCACGAAGGCGGACTGGGGGGCACCTACGGCGGCAATCCAGTAGCGGCCGCGGCCGCGCTCGCCACCATCAAGACCCTTCGCGACCGCAACCTCGTTTCGAGAGCCCGTGAACTCGAGACCACGATTCTGAGGAGTCTGCGTTCGCTCCAGCAAGACGTCGCCATCATCGGTGACGTGCGCGGAAGAGGTGCCATGATCGCGATCGAACTCGTCCAGCCCGGCACGAAGAACGCCAACGCCGCAGCCGCGAAGTCTGTCGTGAGCTACTGCAACCAGCACGGCGTCATCGCGCTCGCCTGCGGCACGTACGGCAACGTCATCCGACTATTGCCGCCACTGGTGATCACCGACGAGCAGCTCGAAGACGGACTCGAAGTCCTCGCGGCGGCCGTACGCGCCGCCGGCTAGGGCAGACAACCAGACGTTGAAACGTCGTGCGTTCCTGCGCGCGCGAGGTCGGCCACTACGATCGAGTCGGGTATGGCGTAGGCGGTGCTCGCTTCGCTCAGCGACTTTGATTCAACGACACCCGCCACGTCACCCCCGACCAGTACGGGGCTACCGGAGTTACCTGGGTTCACGTTCACTTCGAGGACTTCGTAGGTCCTCGTGAGGAGTCGCTGGTCGTAGATGTCTCGACCCTGCGCGGTGACGTTTCCTTCGATGTAGCCCGGGGCCGCGGTTCGAGTCGCGTTGAGCGGAAATCCAACGACCACCGCACGAGTTCCCGCCGCCGCCACCCTTGGTAGAAAGATCAACGGCGACTCGTGTACCGAACCCACTCGCAGTATCGCAATGTCATAACTGGGGTCGAAGAGCACCACTGAAGCGGGTATGCCATTGACCGCGAAAATCTTCTCACCCGCCACGACGTGGGCGTTGGTCACTGCGTCATGGCTTGAAACGAAGAACGCGGTGCCCTCTTGAACTCTCGAGCAACCCCCGCTCGCCAGTACCTTCACCACGTCACTGGGTGAACCCAGGGAGGTGACGAGCGGACCAAGTTTCCTTGGTGCCACGGTTACTGGCAGCGTTGGCGCCACGATTGAGGCGAAAATGCTCGGAAAGTCCGCGTTTCGAAAGAGGGACTGCACTTTGGCCTCGATGGACGGCACTGGGGGCATCACCTTATTAATACCGTCCAGAACCTTGGAGTTCTGGATCTCGCTCGCGAGCGAACCCCAAGCGGTCGAAGCAAGAAGTCCAGCGATCAACCAACAACCGACCAGGGTACCCACTACCCCCACCACCACGCCGCCGGCACTGTCAACGACGCCGAAGTGAAGCGCGTGCATAGAACCCGCCGCTACGCCGCCGACAATTCGACCCAAGGTGCCGCCGAGCACGGTGGCGACGAACACGAGCGCGAGCGCGATCAGCGGTCGCCACGCCGCGTGGGTAATGGCCGTCGAGATCGGCGGAGCGATGAGCGTGCCGAGGACAAATCCCGCCCCGAGGCCCACGTAGCCAGCGACTTGTCGAACCGCGCCCGCCCGCCAGCCGTTGAGACCTGCGAGCAGGACCAGGACGAGGATGACGAAGTCGACCCAGTTCATAGACCCAAGGGTACGCGTCGGCTTGAGCCGGGAACGACGAGTACCTCGCTAGCATCGTCTAGAACTCTCACACGAAAGCACGCACATCACTATGAGCCGACTGCAATTGAAGGTGCCTCGGGCCTGGCGACTTTGCGTTTTGCTCATCGTGAGCGCTCTCGCGCTCGCCAGCTGTGCCCAACAGCCATCTCCACACGTGACGGGGCTCCCCTCACTGGGGATTTCTGTACCGCTGCACACGAGCGCCTGCACGTTGTCGGGTTCGTGTATCGCACTGGGCACGACCGGCTCGAACCTTCCGCCGACGAGCGTGGGTGAATATCGTGAATCCAACGGCACCTGGTCCTCACTCGTGGTTCCCAGCGCGTCGTCTTCACTCATTACCTCCGCGTCATGTCTGGCGACCGAGTGTCTCATCGGCGGCATTCAGCCGACTGGTGACCTGCTGTGGAACTACAACGCCTCGTCCCAATCAGTAGTAGCGCTGTCGTCGCTTCGGGGCGGCCAGGGGATTCGAACGCTCAGCTGCTACGGTGCGTCATCGTGCGCCGCGGTGATCACCGACGGCGTGAACACCGTCTCAAAGATCACCTACTCCTCAGACGACGGCGCCAGCTGGTCAACGCAGTTACCCCTAGCGTGGTCTTCGAGCGACACCGTCACCAATATGGTCTGCACAAACTCGCTCACGTGCATGGTGAGCGCGACGAGTGACGCGAATTCGGTAGTGCTTGAAGTCACGCTCGACGGCGGAATCACGTGGAACCTACGTCCCACGCGCTCCTCGTGGACGAGCTTGACCTCGTTGACTTGCTCGAGGCGCGACTGCGCAGGTCTGGCTACCACCGCCTCGAAGTCCTACGTCGTCAGCAGCGGATCTTTCGGTCGTCGTTGGACCGCCAAGGCGTTGCCCGCGGCGGCGAACGCCATGGCCTGCACGTCAATCGCGCGATGCGTCGTGGTTGGTGACGTAGGTCCGGGCAAACCATGGTTCGCCACTGTTTACGACCACCGGATCGAAACCGCGAACTTGAAGTACGTTCCGTCACCCCTCATCAGCGCGGCGTGCTCGACCAAGGTGTGCACCGCAATCGGTGTCAGTACCGTCCTGACGTTTCGTCCCTAAGCGCGCAGGGCCGCCACGAGCAGCCCGGGCATCTTGAGCCAGGAAGGCTTGACCTCAAAGGCGAGGAGCTTGCGCATAACGACTGCGGAGTTCTTGCTCGTCGCGAACCACGCGGGCGCGGGCGTCGCCACAAAAGGGCCACGCACGACCGACTTCTGGGGCTTGGCGAAAAGGAACCCATTGCCGACGAAACCGGTACCGGACTGAATATCGGTGATTGGATGGCCCGGGTACGCTCCCCACACGGTCGCGGCGAAGGCAAAACTCAACGCGTGCCAGAGGTTCACCCCGATCGAACCGTAACGCAAGTCCGCGATCGCTTGTTCGATGGCGGCCCCGGTTTCGGGATCCTTCATAGTCCGAGGGTCCGCGAGCAGAGTCATCGAGAGCGTCCCCCAGACGACGTCGTTACAGAAATCGGTAGCTCGCCTCACGAAATCAGCCGGAGAATCCGCGGCGAGCGCCGTCTCGGCGCAGAGCGCACAGAAGGCTTCAACGTTCAAGCAGATGTCGCTGGTCGCTGAAGCGTCGACGTTGCGAACAATCGTCCAGGGCACCGTCTCATCGTGGATCTCACCGATCTCGTGCGCATCGGGATGCTCCGCGAGGAAGGCGTCGCGGCGCGACCCGGCACCGGGATAGTACGCGCGTCTGGTGGGTATCGAAGCGAAGACACGCTCGAGCGCGTCAAAGAACTCGTCACGCTGAGCCCAACCATCGTGCGTGATGATGATCCGCGGCGTCAGACAATTGAACCCGGCGTTGTTGGCGATCATCGTCGCCACGTGCCTCGCTTGGAAATTGATCTCCTTCTTGGTCCAGACACCGGGAACAATCACCACGGGCGAAACGTTGCCCAGTTCACAACTCACCGGCTTGGTGATCAGCGGATCGTTGTTCGCCTTGCGGCGCTGCCCTTCGGGTCCGACGCCAAAGACGATGGCGTCGTGAGTCTTATCCGATCCGGTCACGTGGATATCGCTTACGCTTTCGTGATTCGTCAGGTACGCACCTACCTGAGCGCCTCCACTCACGATTCGCAAGAAGCCGCCTTCGATTAGCACTGCCATAGCTCGCTCCCAGTAGGGCACGAGATAGTCGTTAACCGGATTGGCTTTTAAGACCACCACCTTGCCTTCGCCAAAGAGTTTTGTCAGCACGTCGCGCGGTCCGAGTGAGGCGACGTTGCCCGCACCGAGGACGAGTGACACGCCCGCGTGACTGGTCGGCGACTGGTAGACCTCGGCCTGGGTTGCCTTTACCTGGACTTCGTCGACGCCTGGCTCCATCCACACTTCGCCAGTGATGCCGGCGTAGAGGACCTTGTCGAAGGGGGACCCCGGAACTACCTGAATGGCAATGCGGTCGCCGGGCTTGTGACGAACTGGCCCGGGGTACTGCGGACGACCCGTGGCGGCAATGTCGAGCATCGAACGACGGAAGCTTTGGGCCATGCGCACGAACGTGCCCACGCCACTGAAGAGCTCTTCACCGCCCTCGGGACTCTGGGGATCGTAGCCCTTGGCCGCACAGCCGGCGGCGGTCCACTCTTCGGCGACGGCGAAGGTATCGTCGACGATTCGCTCGAGCATTCGCGCGCGATCGCGCGCCGAAGTTCCCGCCCACACCAGTGCTCGCTCTTTAACGTCGGCGATCGCCTGATTGAGCGCCGCCTCGTTGATTGCTTGAGAGTCTTGCGCTCCCGAAGTCGGCGCCACCGCGCCACGTACCTGACTCATCGGAATCCCCTCCCGTGTAAATGGCAGACTAGCGCCGTGAGTATCTCGTCGACCAACTCGCCACCACCTGGTTGGTATCCAGATCCCAGTGGTGAACGCCAGTGGCGCGTCTGGACCGGCACCACGTGGTCCGAACTGACCCGTCCCTACGGCGAGGTGGTCTCGGCTCCTTCTTTCGTTGACTCGCTGCCATTGATCAACGCGCTCAACCTACTCGTGCGCTTTGGCATCGTGTCCTTCTATTCGGGCCTGGGCCTCGTCGTGAGCACTCTCGCCCACTGGCCAGGCACTCACCAGCCCACGCCCTTGTGGTTCGCCGAAGCCGCGAGCGACTTCGGCGTCGGTCTACTCGTCGTGGGATCGGTTGTCTTCGCCCTCGCACTCCACGAACTCGAAGGACGATGGACGCCCTTGGCGTTTATCCCGGGTGTCAACATCCTCGCCGTGGACGCACTAGTCACTGTTCGACTGAGCGCAAAGTCCGCGACACGACGCGTTCTCGCCGACCTCGTACTCCTCGGGCTCTTCGTCATCGAAGCCCACAGCCAACCGTGGCTCGCGGTCGCGCTGGTGGTGGTTGCGTTCGGTCAACTTCAGTGGACCGCCGCGCTGGTAGACGAGCTCTGTCCGCCGGGTGAACCAGTACGCGCCACGTCCTAGGATTGCCCTGGCAAACAGCGTGTCCCTGGTGTCGAGGAGAAGTCGGTAATGATCTACGAGGAGTGGGGGCCCCTGGGCGGGTTGGTGGGCACGTGGGAATCCGATTGGACCGGACTGGACGTGGCGTTCCACAACGACAAGGGCAAGATCGCCGAGACGCCTTACCGCGAGAAGACGACCTTCAAGCCCTTTGGCCCGGTCGCCAATGGCGATCAGAGCCTCTACGGACTCGACTACCGCACGGCCGCGTATAAACACGGCGAAGACAACCCTTTCCACACCGAGGTCGGCTACTGGATGTGGGACTCGCGTCACCACCAAGTCATGCGTTGCTTCATGATTCCCCGCGCTTCTACGCTCATCGCGGGTGGCACCGTCGAACCTGACGCCACGACCTTCAAACTCGAAGCAGTCCTCGGCTCGAACACCTACGGCATCCTCGCCAACAAGTATCTCGACGAGATCGCCAAGACCACCCGATTCGACGTCACCGTCACCATCGAGGGTGACACCTTCTCCTACGACGAGACGACGGTCGTCGAACACCAAAGGCATCCGGCCATTGTCCTGCACACCGATCGAAATACCTTGAAACGCACGAGTTGGGAGGCGTAAGAACATGTACGACTGGACAGAAGAACAACAAGCGATCATCGCGGTCGTCCGGCGATTCGTCGACGAGGAGATCCGCCCACACATTGACGACTTCGAACACAACGGCGTGCCCCCGTACGAAGTCCTGCGAAAGATGTACGCGACTTTCGGACTGAAGGAGATGGCGCACGAGAACTTCAAGCGTCAACTCGAGCGCAAGATCTCGGGGGAAGAGCCAGTCCGTGCACGCCAAGGTTCGGACCCCTCAGCCCAGCTGATAACGACGATCGAACTCTGCCGGGTGAGCCCAGGACTCGTAACGTCACTTGGTGTTTCGACGGGCCTCGCCGCGGGCACGATCAACAAACTAGGCACGCCCGCGCAGATGGAGCGATGGGCCCTGGACCTGATGACCCTTGACAAGGTGGGCGCGTGGGCGATCACCGAACCCGACTCGGGTTCTGACGCGCTCGGCGGCATGCGCACCACGGCAAAACGTGACGGTGAGGATTACGTACTCAACGGTCAAAAGACGTGGATTACGAATGGACCCTATGCCGACACCATCGTGCTCTACGCCAAACTCGACGACGGCGCGAGCGACGATGTGAGGAACCGCAAGGTCTTGACCTTCGTGTTGGACAAGGGGATGTCCGGTCTGGTTCAGTCGTCGCCGATGCGAAAGATGGGACAGCACGCTTCACCCACCGGCGACGTTTTCTTGAGCAAAGTACGAGTGGGGCGCGATCGGCTATTGGGCGAGACCGAAGAGCCCAAGGGCGGCGGTCGCCAGAGTGCGAAGGACAATTTCGTCACTGAGCGTGCGGGCGTCGCGGCGATGTCGCTTGGCATCATCGAAGAGTGCGAAAGGATATCGATTGACTACGCCAAGAATCGAAAGCTCTGGGGCACTCCAATCGCGGACTTTCAACTCGTCCAATTGAAACTCGCTCAAATGGAAGTCGCACGCGTCAACGTGCGAAATCTCGTCTTCTCGCACATCGAACGATCTTTGCACGGCGCGATCCCGACGCTTGCCGAAGCTTCGGCGATGAAACTGTACTCGGCTCAAGCGGCGTGCCAGGTAGCCGATGACGCCATCCAGATACTTGGCGGCAACGGCTACGTCGCGGAGTACCGTGTCGAACAACTTCTACGCGATGCGCGCGTGCTGCGAATCTACGCCGGTACCGACGAAATGCAAGTGGTCGCCATCGCCAAGGACCTTTCCCGCTCCTGACTTCACGCGAGGGCGGCGCGCAGTTGTTGCGCAACGCCCACCCAACCCTTGTACGCCTTGGTCGCCACCGGTGCCGAATCCAGCGCGAGGAGAAGGTTTTCGACGAAGTCAGCACTCTCGTTCATCATCTGTTCCAGCGATGCCACGTAGGTGCGAATGGAGAATACGGCGGCCCTCGTTTCGGGCAATTTGCGCACCGTCTGTCGTTCGATCCTAAAAAACCACTGATCCGGGTCACTCTCGAGGCCCTCGCGGCGGCCACTGGGTTGATGCAAGTCCGCGTCATCCAAAAGGGTCCAATTGAGCCGCCAGAACGAGCGCTCTGGCTTCAATCGGTCAAAGAAAGCGTTCGTTGGTCGCGACAACTCCTGGTCATAACCCGGTACGGGCGCGTGTATGTCGTCGAGCGTCGCGCCAAGTTTGCTCAGAAGGTTCCATCGCGAGGGAAAACACACGCACGCCGCTTCCAGGCGCCACTTCTCATCGTGCACGAGAACGCAGAGGTCCTCTTGGACGAGGAGGCTCGCTTGAACGATTGGATGCTCTCCCTCAACGATGTCAAGAGGGACCCCGGGATGGTACGTCGCTAGATTCTCGACGACGAGGCCAAGCAACTCCGCACTCGGTGCTGCTCCCGTCTCTCGAATCGCAACCACGACATCACGTTCCTCGTTCACGAGCTTCTTCTTCAACACGAGTTCCGAGTCACGCCGCGCGTCGACCTCGAACCACTTGGATTCATCAAGCGGTCGAAGGCCCATGGCGAGATGCCACCCACGCCGGTCGAGGGGAACGTAGGGCAGCGACGACATCGACTACTTCTTTAATCCCTTAACGCGAAGGTAGATCAAAGTCAAGAGAATGATCGGCACGGCAAGGACGATGACGCGCGCGGCGGGAAACGGTGCCCCCTTATGTGGATCGAAGGTCGTCGTTGACGAAGCGAGAACGAGCACGTGCGAAGCGAAGGTCATGCCATTACTTTCGTAGTTCGAGACTCGTACATGATTCACGACGAACGAGTTCGAAAGTTAAGTTAATTAGTGACGGATGTTCTTAATACAATAGTAAGTCGAGTTACACTTTCGCGTGGATTCGCCCAAAAAAACACGAAGTACAAAAGCAATCGCCAATGACGCGTCGATTCGAGATGCGGGAATTCACGAAATACTACGAGTAGGGGTGGATCACGTCTCGTTGCGTGAGGTGAGCGCTCGCGCCGGACTCACTCACGGCGCGACGTACGCTCGCTACGAGGACGCCGAGGAGATGCTGGTCGATTTGTGGATCGCCGAACTCGCCGAGCGCGCCATCGCCCTATTCGAACTTTGTCTCAACGCCGCCGAGAATTCCAACTCGGCGAGCATGCACGACGCCTTCACTTTCGCGCGCAACGCCACCGAAGCCGACGTCGCCATGGTCCACCTTTTGCTCACGGCACGGCGCATACCGGTACTCGCCGAGGTGGTCAGCGATTTCGTTGAGAACTACCTGATGAGAGAGGACCCTCGGCTCCAGGAGGTCAGCGCAACCTTCACCCGAGCCTTATGTCTCTTTAGCCTGATGACGGTCCAGATCATCTTCTCTCATCACGTGCAACGACCGGACCGCTCTTTCGACCGGCAAGAGGAATGGATGACGTCTACCTTTCAAACTCCACCCGAATCCGTGCCCTTCTTCGACCTCGCCGAGCCCAGCGGTCCCTATACGTTCGTGGCGACCGAGAATCTTGAATCCGTGCTTGCGTCAGCGACATTTCAGGTGGTGGGAAGAAGCGGCTACTCGAAGGCAACCATTGCGAGAATCGCACGCCGAGCGAGTTGCTCACCGGGATCGATCTACAGCTTGTACGAATCCAAAGAAGAACTTGTGATTGCTGCGTACCGCAAGACACTCTCTGACCGCTGGTCGCGCATTTCATACTTCATGCAACACCTCGACGAGGGAATCCTCGCTCAGCGGCTTTACCTCTACGCGCATCCGGTCAACGAAACGTGGCGAAACTTCCTACTCGAATTCAGCCTCGCGTCAGCGAACAATCCGCATCTTTACCAAGCACACGAAGCGCAAGATCGGAGACTCGAAGTGATGGCACCGCTCATTCCTGATGCCACGACAGAAGAACTTGACTTGCTCGAACAGATCAGTTCCATCCTCGGATTACTGACGCACGGTATTGCGTTCCTTGCGACCACGACTGGTTCGATGGCGTTCACCAACTACGCCCAGTTCTGCGAACCCCTTCGACGCTCAGTGTTGGACTCCGCGGGTCCTACCTGGCTCGAATTCTGCACGAAGGTCAATCGGTTCATCGACGAAGAGAAAAAGTGATCGTTACACGCTGGCGGCCGCGGTACCGCCCGTCAACTTTTCGAGACGTTCGACGATGCTGCTGATCGCCTCGTCCTGAGCGAGCAGATGCTTTTGAATCTCCTCTGCTTCCTTTAGTACCGCCTCGGCGTCCTTGTAGGTTTCCTCTGCACGTTTGTCGGCGGCCTTTGCTTGAATGTTCTGTCCCACGATGATGATGGGCAGCAACACCAACTGCAAGAAACTGCTCGAAAGCCACACCACGACGAAATACGTACCCTGCTTGATCGCCGACGGCAACGCGAAGAGGGCGATAATCGTGAAGACGTACGCGCACCACATGGTGCCGACCACGAGAGTGATCTTGAGGCCGAACCGAGCGTTCAGGCGAACGAACGGGTTCTGATGATTGATGTTTCGCAGGTCAGCTGACTTGACGGGATGTTGAGCTTTCAGTTCGTCCGAGCGGGGATGACGAACGTACTCGTAGATCTTTGACATGTGCGAAGTCTCACACGCGAACGCGCAAAAACTGTGGAATTACAGGACTCGAGCTGGCTCGAATCCGTCAAACTACTGGGGCTTGACCAGGTCTGGCGACGTCTCCATACCTTGGCGCCACACCGAGCGCGCGATGATCTTGGTGGTGTCAGCGCGATGGCGGTACTTGACCGCGATGTCGCGTGATTCCTCGAGAAGACCCTCGCTCAGTTTCGTCGGATTCAGGCCCAACTCCAAGAAGTGATCTCGGCTCACGTTGAGCTCATTCTCGGCGGCCTCGCGACGGGGATTCGGCAGGTTTGCGATCTCAGCGCCGGTGATCTTGGCAATCAACTCCGCCAGGTCACGGACCCGGAAAGTCTCGGTTACCTGATTGAAGACTTTGGGCTTCTCACCACGCGCGGGCGGGTTCTCGAGAGCGATCTGGATGCAGCGAACCGTGTCACGAATATGGATGAAAGCGCGAGTCTGGCCGCCCGTGCCGTGCACCGTGAGAGGGTGGCCAATGGCCGCCTGCATCAAGAATCGGTTAAGGACGGTGCCGTAGTCACCGTCGTAGTCAAAACGATTGATGAGCCGCTCGTCGAGCGCGGTCTGTGGGGTCTGCGTACCCCAGACGATGCCCTGGTGCAGATCCGTGACGCGTACTTGGTCGTTCGCGCAGTAGAACGCGAACATCAACTGGTCGAGCGTCTTGGTGAGGTGGTAAACCGAGCCGGGATTCGCCGGGTGCAGGATTTCGCGCTCGATGTCGCCGTCAGGCGTGGGGACCTTCACCGTGAGATAGCCCTCGGGGATTGGTGCCGAACCGGACCATCCGTAGCCGTAGACACCCATGGTGCCCAAGTGCACGAGAGCGATGTCAAGCCCGCTCTCAACGATTGCACAAAGTACGTTATGCGTGCCACGAACGTTGTTGTCGATGGTGTAACGCTTCGCGGTTTCGTTGCGCATCGAATAAGGCGCCGCCCGCTGCTCACCGAAATGAACGATGGCGTCAGGGCGAGTTTCGATCAGCAACGCCGCCAACCGGTCGTACTCGTTGGCGAGGTCGAGGCGAACGTAGCCAATCTCACTTCCCGTGAGTTCCTTCCAGACTCGAATTCGCTCACCGATGGGTTGGATGGGAGTGAGCGATTCGACTTCGAGCTCGATGTCGATGGCCCGACGGCTGAGATTGTCCACAATGGTCACGTCGTGACCTATATCCGAGAGGTGTAGCGACGTGGGCCATCCGCAAAATCCGTCTCCACCAAGAACGAGAACCTTCATTGCAACTCCAATCGATGCCACCGAGGGGACTTTAAGAACCAAAGAAGCCAGAATTTGGGGCTTCGTGACCCTAAAACCCTACCAGTCCCGTAATGGACCCTCTAAACCCGACGACCCTGGGGTTTGACGTGTCCAGATGAAATCAACGCAAATACCGCCAGGCCAGTGCGACACCAGACCGAGACAGGCTTTGATTTGGCGAATACTGCTTCAATCTTGGCATTCGATCCTTCGAAGCCATCACACGCTCATAGTCCGGTCACCGGTTGCGTCGACTTGTTCTGAACCCAATCGCCAACGATGCACCGCGTGCAACCCGGTCCCGCGTCAGTGTCGCTAGGCCCGGTTCTCGAGATACCTCAACGCGACCCCGGGTTGAGGCAACCAACGATCAAACATCGGGGTGCTGGTTCATTCATCATGGGCCGCATTAGTTCAAAGACTTAGGGCGTGATCTGGGCGTGGTCGCTTGGCCACGTAAACACTACGCACTGAACGAGGCGACGACGTGCGCGACGGGCTCGACGTGAAGGATTTCCACGCCCAACTCGCGCGCTGCTTGGACGGTACGATCATTCGGCGACGCGTTCGTCACCAACAGATCGATGTCACTGAGCGGCGTCAAGTTTACGAAGGCGACCTGACCCATTTTGGACGCGTCCGCCAGGACTATGACACGTCGGCCGGAACGAATTGCCGCAAGTTTGATCTCGGTGTCCTCCAAGTTGTACTCGGTCAGACCCTTCTCTTCGCTGACTCCCGCCGCTCCGATAAAGACCGAGTCGCAGTTCAAATCAATGAAGGACGCTTTGGCGCGCGATCCGACCAGACTCATCTCACCGTGACGGAGCTTGCCCCCGGTCACCAGGGTGCGGATCTCAGGTTTCGTATCAAGCTCAGTTGCAACGAGCAATGAGTTAGTGATGACGGTGAGCGCAATTCCTGGATTGATGGCCCTCGCCATCTGCAGTGTCGTCGTGCCCCCGTCAATGATGGTGGTCTCGCCCGGCGACAAGAGTTCTGCCGCGGCCTCGCCGATTTTTTGCTTCGCCAGGGCCTCGTGAACCGAACGCTGCAATATCGGCGGCTGATAGGAACGGCTTTGGGTCGAAATCGCGCCGCCTCGAATACGTCGAGCCAGGCCCTCAATTTCCAAAAGCTCCAAGTCGCGCCGAATCGTCATCTCAGAAGTGCCAAATATTTGTGCCAATTCAGCGATGGACGCTTCACCGGAATTCAACAGACGATTAGCGATAGTTGCTCGTCTCAGCTTTGAACTCATGGTACAAGGCTAAGTGGGAAGTTCACAGAAGTCAACCGGTATTTCACATTTCGAAGCCCAAAAGTGTTAACTCGTCGACCGCTTTCCTCGCCACAGAAATCACGCCTTCTGCGGTCTTTAGTGTTCTGACTGTTGTCGTACTATCGATCGCCCGCTTCAAAAACATTTATCCACCAGCACCCGGAGAATTTGGCGCCGAATCCGATTGTTTCGAACCGAATCATGCCGACGCAACGTAAGTCAACAAGTAGTTACTTGACCGAGGACGTAGTCACTCAATTACAGTCACACTGATTTCAACCTGGTCGTCGCGGTCAGGCGCTCCGGACTTTGATCACTGGACTGAGCTTGTCTTCGAACCTTGAATTCTGAGTTAGGTGGGTGACGTCTCCGCATTTACGACGCCGCGTGAACTCCCGTGCGGTCCAACAAACGTATTGCGAACCACACTTCTATTTCAACGCTGTCTTTGTCGATTCCACTGATCGAAACTTTGCGTCAAACGCACTACCGCATCAGCCTTCAGCTCGAGTAAATGTCACCGAGTTGGAAGCAATGTTGAATGAGCAAACTGATACCGTTCGTGAGAGGAGGTGTCGTATGCATAATTTTTTCCGACTACTAAGTGCCGGGCCCATGTTTTTCGTGAGTGCTTGGCTCTTGATGCTCTTCGCCGGCATCGAGCATGCTCACGTGGGGATTCATCCATTCGGTTATTTGACCTCGATGGTCCTGACCATAGGACTGTGGCTTGTGGTCTCGCCTGCAATAGCAGCGGTCGCTCGAGGGCGCCGTCAACACCCTCACCCTTAATCGAGACTGGCGCCGTCGAGACGATCGAACTGCGACCTCACTGTAGGTAGACCTCTCGATAACGAACTTGGCACGCGAGTTCGGCGAAAAACCTCCGTGGTCCTTGTGAGAGCCGAATATCTCAGGACCCACGTAGTTCCGAGATGTCGAAAACTTCGGACGTACTATGGGACTTAACCCGACGCCGGTTCTAGCTTGTGGGCGTCCGAGCCAGGTAAGGGCGTGCCACGTGGTGACCAGCAGCTTCGGCGGATTCTTTATGGTGATAGCCGAATCAGCGGCCACACTGATTGGACTGCTGTTCGTCGCGGTGACGGTGACGAAGGGACGCAACAACAGTGGCTCGGTCGAGATTGGCGAGTTCCGTGCAGCGGCCTCGCTCATCGCATTCACCAATGCTCTGGTCGTGTCACTCTTTGGGTTAGTGCCCGGAACCAACATTGGTTACCCTGCTCTGACCATGGGGGTAATCGGCGTTTTCTTCATCGGCGCCGGAGTGAAGACGACGCTCGCCCAGCCACCGTCCCAGCAACGTCGCCGACATCAGTTTGCTTTGATTTTGGGTCTGGTGGCAGTTTTCGGTTTCCAGGTCGTCTACGGTCTGCGGCTCTTGGATCATCCTCGCGGAAACGGCGAACTGAGTGTTATCGGGTACGTCCTGATCACGTCACTCCTCATCGGAATCGGTCGGGCGTGGGAACAAGTTGGCAACTGGGACACCGGGATTGTCTCTTCTATCAGCCGTATGTTCCGGCGAGCGAATCCACACGTCGACCAATAGGCGCGAGTTCGCGAATTACCGCGAAGAGTTGTTGGGCAAAGGTCCGCCCCTCTCTTTCATGTGGCGCAGAGGCGTCTCGAATTTTCTTAATTCGATCAAGAGGATGCGCCCGCAGGCGTTCTTGGCGCCTTACCCAAGCCAAAGCGGTGCGGCTGGAGGAACTCGAACCCCCGACCTTCAGTTCCGTAGACCGACGTTCTAGTGCGCTGAGCACCGGCTGAACTCGCAGGCACGTCGCAATGACGAACATTCTTCGTTGACGCGACCAGCGAGTCAACGAAGCCTCTCGGATCATGGAGAAGTAACGTCGACCCAGTGGAAGGTTCTGTAACGGTGAAGACCATCGATGACTTTTACGACGACGTCTATTTCCGACGAACGGGTCGTACCGAGAACATCTTGTGCGGAATGAAAATCGCTGGCTTACGAGCTCAGGGGGAGGCCACCTTTCTTCGATGTCGCCAATTCGCAACCGGGAACTTCTGGGTGAAATCAACGACCGGCGCCATTCGCGAATGAGGTTGACCGCGTTACTGGGCGCGACGGTGGTTCGACCGCCGTGTAAAGGACACGCAACTCAAACCAGAGAACACGGGGCCTTTGTGGTACAGGACCAAACATCGAACGCTTTCCTGTTTGCACGTTGTCAAATTTTCTTAGACAGACTTCAGTGAACCTCCCGCTTGAGAGAACGCCGCGCTACGCATGGCTCGACCTCCTGCGAGCCATGGCGGTTCTCGTCGTTATGTGGGATCACTTCGTAGGGGAATACCTCGGCAATACAGACCAGACCTGGCTACCGAATCGAATCGTGAACGATGCTATCTTTCAGCCGCTCCACATCACGCAGTTCGGCGGATTCTTCGGCGTCTGTCTCTTCTTCTTGATTAGCGGCTACATCATCACCCGCGTTTCAACGAGAGAGACCGCCGCGAAGTTCGCAATTCGCCGCGTACTTCGAATCTTCCCACCTTTGGTCGCAGTGGTGGCCCTTGTCATCGTGTGCGGCAAAATGGGGTTCTCACTCTACGCCGTGGCCGCCGGCGCCACGTGGAAAGAGGCACTCACCAACGTGACGCTGGCGAACTATGTCATGACTCCCCAGGTAATATTTGTTGGCGTGGGCTGGACGCTGGTGATTGAGGTGACCTTCTACATCGAGTCGCTTCTCCTTATTCCGCTCATCCATCGTCAACGGCTCATCCGATATTTCCCGCTTTGCGTGATCGTGCTTAGTCTGATCTTCATCTGGAGCTCACGTGACTGGACGAGTGGCTACTTCTTGTTCACTGTGTCCTCTCTTTACGTGCCAATCCTGGCGATTGGTAGTTCATTCTTTCTTCTCGAGAAGCGGATCATCACTCCGTGGATGTTTCTAGGGCTTCTAGCGATCGGCTGCGGCGTCTTTCTTTACGGAACTCACAACTTCTATCCCCAGTTCATGGGCGCCGCCAACTCCTACCCGATCTCGACGGCTCTTGCGATTGTGATTTTCGCCGGCGCATGGCTCGCGCGCGGCGTGATCCCAACCTTCCGAGTCGTGAAGGCCCTAGCCCTCACTAGCTACTCCATTTACCTGTTCCACGACGTCGTAGGTGTACCACTCATTGAGTACTTTGATCACTCAATGGGCTACGCGCTGTCGCTCGCGATTGGACTACTAGCCACCGCGTTAGCGGTAATGGCCAGCTACTTCATGATCGAACGTCCGAGCCAAAGACTCGCACGCCGACTTACGGGTCGAGAGAAGTCCCTTGAGGTGACGTCGAGACTCCAGACCTAATGCCACCAGTCCAAAGCCAGAGTGACACCGTCAGGAATCGAACAAGCGCCAATGGCGTTAGCGGACAACCGTCCGTTGAAAAGCACCATCAATCCGGGCCCTGACGACGATTTGCGCGCGTCTCTCTTGGTGCGGCTGGAGGGATTCGAACCCCCGACCCTCGGTTCCGTAGACCGATGCTCTAATCCGCTGAGCTACAGCCGCATTGTTACTGGAGAAACATCCTAGCGGACTCACTCTCTAGGACCCCGACGCCCTCTGTACCATGCACTCATGGCGCGAAGCTTCCATGACGAACTGCCTGGCCTTCTTCAAGGGGCGAACGACACGATGGTGGACATTCGCCACGACCTGCACGCCCACCCCGAACTCGCCTTCGAAGAACACCGCACCACCAAAGTCGTACGCGATCGACTGAAGGAACTGGGATGGGAGCTCACGCGGTGCCCAACCGAGACCGGCGCCGTCGCAGTCTTGCGCGGAGGGCGGCCCGGAAGACGTGTGATGGTGCGAGCGGACATCGACGGGCTTCCCGTGCTCGAAGAAAGCCCTCTCTCGTACGTATCGCAGTACAAAGGGAAAATGCACGCGTGTGGCCACGACGTGCACACCGCAGCCTTGCTTGGGGTAGCGGACGTCTTGAGTCAACGTCGCGCTGATCTCCCGGGCGAGTACACCTTGCTTTTCCAGCCGGCCGAAGAAGGCGGAGGTGGTGCGCGCGCCATGATCGAAGGCGGCGTCTTGACCGATCATCCCGTTGACTTCGTTCTTGGAGCCCACGTCACCTCCCTCGCTCCGGTCGGTTTCGTCGGCACTCGTCCTGGGATCCTCATGAGCGACGCGAAGTCCCTCGCGATCGAGATTCGCGGAAAGGGCGGTCACGGCGCGATGGCGAGCTCTGAGGGCAACGTGGTCCTCGCGGTGAGCGACCTCGCGCCCCGCCTGAGCGAAGTGGTAGTCGGTCTCAGTTTCGAAGGAACGAACTGCGCGTGTTCGGCAGGCGTGATACGCGCGGGCACCGCGAACAACGTGGTTCCGCGCAGCGCTGAGTTGAAGGGAACCTTGCGTACCTTTAGCCCCGAGCAGAGAACCGAGGCCTTCGAGCGGCTCGACAAGGTACTGAGGGAGATCGAATTGAGATTCGCCGTCACGTGCACGCTTGAGATAACCGAGAGCACCCCAGCGGTAAATAACGATCCGACGGTTACCCAAAGGGTCATCGAAAGTGCATCACACCACGTCGGAGCGTCCAACGTGGTGACCTTTCCACCCGCTTCACCCAGCGACGACGTGTCCGAATTCCTGAACCGGATCCCCGGTTGCTACATGTTCGTCGGCGGCGCAATGGCTGACGGTTCGAGCGGCATGCACCACAGCCCCGACTTCAGCGTGGACGACGCTTCGTGCCGAGTCGTCGCCGGGGTCTTGGCTGAATGCGCGTTTGACCTCGCTCAGCCATAGAAGAGTTTGGCCGCCCCGCGAAGAGGTGCTTGATTGCCGTTGATGACTATTCGATACGGCAAATCGGGGAACTGGTCGGGTTCGACTCGACGCGCGTTCCCCCCCGCCAGGTGCACCGTCGTCGCGCCGAATTCTCCACCAAACTTCTGGATTGTGTCGTGCAAACACGCGTACCACGCGGTCTCGTCTGACGCGCGCGAGCGCTCACCCAGCAATTGATCAAAAGTCAGTCCGTCGCGAAAGACTTCCGCACCGACGTCGCGGACCTTGCGCACCGTCCCGTCGACGCTGAGCGCCAGACCGAGTCCCGTCCCGAGTGTCAAGACAACTTCGACACCGTCGCCGAGGACACAACCGAGGGCCGCAAGGCTTGCGTCGTTCACCACGCGCACGTCACAGTTCGTCACCTCACACAGCGCGTCTTGAAGGGGGAACCCGATCCACAGAGCTTCGAGTGTGGGATCCACGTCGGTCGTGACACCGCCGGGGCGCGAGAGGTTGCCGGGCCGTACCACGTGACCGTCATTAAACTCTCCGGGAAACCCGACGCCGACCTTCGTCAGTTCGCCGTGGTCAATCCGATCGCTCAGTAACTCGACGAGTCGATCGGGTGAGCACGGGTACGGCGTGGGCTTTCGACGAACGGTTTCGAGGAGTTCTCCGTTCGAGTCGACGCGACAGAACTTGATATTGGTCGCACCAATATCAATCGCGAGGATTTCCTCGAGCGGAACGATCGTCGACGCCATTCATAAATGGTACTTAGTTGGACTTTCCACGACTGCGCAATCGGCGTTGACGCCACCAAGGTTTCAAGCGGACCACGAAAACGGGAGCTCCTCCGGCCACCACTTGCGCTGTTCCCTTCATTCGTCGACGTATGACGAGAGCGGGCCTGTCCTTCACTCGCTCTACCAACTCGGGCAAATATCGAGTTACTGACGAGTCGGAAAGACCAGCAAGCACGATTCGGGTCGAATGATTGTTCACGATTGTCGCTGCCCGGGGTCCCCAGCGCGCGTCCAACTGCGAGAAGTCCTGGACGACCGTGACGAGCGTCACGTCGAGTCCACTGACGGTCGCGGCCATTTGGTCGAGTTCGTCAAGGGATCCGACCGTGGCCGCCTCGTCGAGCACCATGAGCAGCGGCGTTTGATGGCCCTCATCGACCAATCTCTGCTGCTCTTCGAGCACCATGCGCAGCGCTCCACGAAAGAGTGAGTCGTAGTGCGTCTGCTCCCCGCGAGGACTGCAGAGATAGAGGGTGTTCGATCCGCTCAGCACACCACGTACCGACGCCAACGGCTGGCGAAAACGCCACGGCAGCATCATGGTCTCCGCCGTGATCAGCACACCATCGACCGTGCGCGAATCGTGTTCGAGGAAAGCGCGCACGACTTCGCTGGCCTCGCTTCGTAACCGCTTCTGGAGCCATTGATCGAACGTTCTCCTTTCCACGGCCAAGGCCACGTCGAATATGTCAGAAGAGTTCTCCAAGGCAAGGATCATGAAGGCTGCGACCAACTTCGTCGCCAACGAATTCCAGAAGTCCGCATCGCTTCGAGATGCTCCTGTCGTCATGTCGCGTGCCACACGAAGGGCGTGACGAAAGGTACGCACGCCCTCTAGGGGGTTCCACGTGAGTCCGTCCTCCTTGCCGGGTTCGAGCAGTTCGACGTTGCCGATTGATGACCGCCACTGCCTGGTCGAGACGACCACGTCACTCTTCACGCTCGTCACCACCACGGCGCCGGACCAATTGAGGATCGCCGGCACGACCAGTGACGAGGTCTTGCCGGACTGCGTCGGACCCACGATCAAGAGTGAATTGCGCCTCGCCAGTCGAACTGTTGGTCCATAGGGTACGGAGTACCATACGCGTCGCCCGAGAGGAGGGCGGTCATTCACGTCGTGGCCCTCATCGCCGCATCGGTATCGATGAACGCGAAGTCTCGAGCATCCGGCATGACTCGCACCACTGATCGATGCGCCCCGTAACGCACGAGGGCAACTCCTTTTGGCAAAGCGACCAAGTAGTGCGCTTCGCGCGACGAAAGGCCCAGCGCGACGGCCATCTCATTGGCTTCGTCGACGGGTTGACGAAACAACCACGCAGTCTCACATTCACGAAGTAGCCCTTGCGCACGCTCTCGCTCCGCACTTCCTTCGTTACCCACCGCCGCCACGTCGCTCCAGCGATGCAGCACGAGGACGTGACTGAGTCCCCTCGACCGGGCAAGTTTCCACGAGCCCTGCAACCATCGCAGAGCGTGCGAATCCGACAGCAGCGCCCACGCTTCGTCGAGCACCAGGTAACCGGGAGACCCGTCACGCACGATTACTTGCTGAGCCGCTCCCACCGCGCTCAACGCCGCGACCGACAGTGACTCAGAAGACCACTGCGCCGAAAGGTCAAGTACGACCAGGTCTCCCTCGAAGACCAATGGCTCGCCCACTCCATCGAAGAGGCCAGCGAGGTCGCCGTAGACGAACCGGTAGAGGGTCAGGGCCACGTGACGTTGCACGCTTGCCCCTTCGGAACCAATCGCACCTCTCAGGTCGTCGTAGAGAGCGCGCAGCAGACGCAATGGCCGTGGCGTGGCGAGCCGCACGAACGCCTCATCAATTTCGTAGTGCTGCTCCGCGTCGAGAGGCGTCCCCTGCGCGGTGGCGACCAGAACGCGCACGAACTCCTTGCACTCTCGTTCCTCGGCGGGAAACGGATTGCACCAGCCGTCTCTGCCTAGAACCATGGACCGCACCCCATAGATGCGAGCGAGGTCGCCGTACTCTCCTTTGGGGTCAATGACGACGACGCGACGACCCCGGCAAAGAGCTCTGTCGATCAACATCTTCACGACGGTGCTCTTGCCGGCCCCAATGGAGCCGGCGACGATCATGTTGGGATTCGAAACCAGTCCCGCCTGGTAGCCGTCGAAGGGATCAAAGACGAAGTCGTAGCCGCGCAGCGATTGACCGAGCGAGCGACCGCTCAGTCCAGTCCCGGCGTCATGAGCCGGCAGGCGAAGGGCCACCAGGTCCCGAGAAGTGACCCAGTGGGTCCATGGACGTCTCACCAGCCAGGACCACCCGGTAGCTGAAAGCAGTACCACGGCGCCTGGCGCCCCGCGCCACGCTCGAGGCGAAGTCCCGACTCTTCGGCGCTTCGAAGCAGTTCCTTACCTCGCGCGCGAAGTTCGCCCAGCGAGACGGCGTGAACAGTAACGAACACCGCCATACGCAAAAGGGCCTCACCGCTCGCGACGAATTCTTCCCTTTGAACGAGCCGGTGAAGGGACCGCTTCGAACGGGCACTTCGACGGAAGCCCGCAGCCATCGAAGCAGCGTCGTCACTTCCCATTCGGTGCACGGCGCGCGAAGAAAGTCGGTGCGCCCTCGCGCTCGTCAACACGTCAAAGTGAAGCGAGATCCCAGGATGGCTCACGCTCTGTTGGAGCTTTTCGAGCAGCGCTCTCGTCTCGCGAGCGCCATTGAAGTCACGGATGCGATAGGTCCGGATCACCTCGTCCAACGAACGCACGTAACTCCATCGTTCCAGCAAGCCCGAACACGCCTCACCGGGACGCAATCCAAGGGTGTCTCGAAGGAGTTCTGAGTTCTCGGACCAACCCTCGGGCCCCAACGCGCCATGTCGCAACGTCAGAAGCGTGTTGGCCGACGTCGGCGTGGACCGGACGTGCACCGACGCGTGTTCGGTCTCGCTGCGCGCGGCGAGGCTCTTTACGAGGTCGACCAACCTTTCGGACAGTTCGAGGTCCGAGCCCGAAAGATCGAGTCGCCCTCGGTGGTGCAACTCGAAACCAGTCGCGGTCGTGGCGCCGCGCGCACGCAGAGCGAGCGACGAACCGAGAGGATCGCTCTGGACCACCAACCAACGTTGACGAAAGGTGAAGGCCGCACACACGCCAAGGAACTCGGCGACGGTGAGTCCGTCCATCGCCGGGACCGAAGCAATAAGCGCGCACAGTCCGAGGACCAGTTCGCCCGGGATCGCCCGAGACACGATGATCCAGTCGCCCACGAGACCCACCCCGACGATGATCAGGGCCGCCTGATGGCGCCGGATGCCAATCCAGCGCGATTCGGCGTCGGCCTCACCGAGCCCTACCGCTTCACTCATCAAAGTGCCAACCCACGACCGGTCCCATCTCGTCGGTGCGATACGCGACGTGGCCACCTCGGAGATGTGGCGTGCCCACCGGAGCTGCGGGGCGAGGTCCTTCGTGCGTCGGGAACTCAAGGTCCGGACCCGCTTCCCACATCCCCAAGCCCAAGTCGTCCGGACGCTCAGGCGGCGAAGGCATCGGAGCTTCGGGCAGCAGTGAACGTGCCGCGGTGACCACGGGTGACGAGGGGATGGCGCTCGCGGTCCGAGTGAACCGCTGTCGCACACCTTCAAGATTGTGCAACGCGGCTTGTTCGACGAACGGGATCAGCCGCAAGAGTACGAAGGGTGAACAGGTAGCGAGCAGTATGGTCACCGCACCTTCGACAACCTCGCTCGCCGACGAGCCCTGCAGTTCATCCAGGCCCAGGGTCAGGGCAACGACGATGAGGAACTTGCTGGACGCCACCGCGAGAAACGTTTCGGCGAGTCGCCAGCCGAGTCGGCGCAGAGAGGGGAAGGTCGAGAGGGGAATGATTATCGGCGCGAGCACCAAGAGCAGCGACAGGACCACAGTTCGCAGCATCAATTCGCACCAGAGCAGCCAGGTGCCGATGACCACTCCCAGCGCCAGTAGAAAGAGTCCAAAACCCGGTATCGACGACGACAAGGACGTGAAGGCATTGGCCAGACCCGCCTCGTGGCTCGCCGCTGACGACGCTGCGGTGCTGGAGAGTTGATTGACCGCCTCAAGCACGAGCACGGTCATTGGCTTGGCGAGAAAGATACCCGCGACACACGCTGGAGCGACCCCGAAATAGACCCGCCAAAGAGAAGAGGCGTCCCCGTGGCGAAGTGCCTGCAACGTCGAGACGAGCAACCCCAGCATCATCAAGAGCGGCGCGAGCACCAGCACCACGCCGAATTCCTGACTCGCGGAGTTCACCACCGTCGTGGGATCGCTAGTCGACGTGAGCACTTGGCCCGCCGCGGTTAAGAACCACTGGACACTGTTGAGAATCCACGTGGTCAGGGCGCTGAAGAGGTCGCCGAGGGTCGCTTTGGCGATGAAGGTCGTTGCGCAGTTCACTGGCGAGAAGAGACACAGCAGATGGCTCATCAGTGGACGCTCACGCCCGTGTGGAAGAAGAAGTTGATGAGAGTGGGTGCCGCACCGATCAAGACTGCAGCGACGAGCGAAGTCCCCACGGCGCGACGACCCGACGCCGATTGGTGCATGTTCTGGGTGTGACTGCCAATCGCCCACAGGGCCGCTCCGAGCAAGAGCGCGAGGAGCGCACCAATCAGCGCCCACGCCGCAACACCGTTCGCGATCTGTTGCAGCGCCGCACTGCCGGGAAGGGACGTAACAGTGGGGGTAAGACTCACGTCAGCACTCAGCATGGGTGACTCGCTTTCACTTGAGAGTTGCCCAATGGTCGCTGTTTCACCCGTTCCACGTTCTTCTGCGAGAATGAATCCGTGCTCCTCGTCGTGATGAAAAACTTCGCCTCCCAATGGCCCGCCTTCGCGCTGTACTTAGCGGCGGCGGGTGTCCTCGTACTAGGAGGACTGGTGGGCGCCCTGATCAACCGGCGTCGAGGTCATCGTTCCATTGCCCAGCGACTCACCGCCTTGGGCGCTCGTCTCGGCGTCGAGCCTCGTGACGACGACGGAAAGGTAGAGTCGGCCCTCAGTTTCTTAGAAGAAGTCACCGGTGCTGCCACGATTGCAGTATCGGAGTCGAGTGCCGAATCGATCCGGCTTCGCAGGTCCCTTGACGCCCTTCCCCTCGGCCTCGTGCTCTGTGACGAAGCCGGGGGCGTCATCTTTCGAAACACGCAGGCCGAAACGCTCATGGCGAGCCGCTACGGTGACGCCATCGCCGCCCAGGCGGTCACCGAAGTCCTCGCCGAGGGCTGGACCAACGGTGTCGCTGATCGAACCATCGACATCTACGGTCCGCCGCGACGAACCTTGACGATTCGAGCGTCGGTGATCGACGATGGCCGACGTCCCCTGGGCGTCATCGCCGTCATCGAGGACGTCTCGGAACGCCGGCGCCTAGAAGACATCCGTCGCGACTTCATCGCCAACGTCTCACACGAGTTGAAGACCCCGATGGGCGCGCTCGGTTTGCTCGCCGAGACCCTTCAGTTCGAGCGTGATCCCGCCGTCGCGAACCGACTCGCCGAGCGAATCAACTCCGAGGCCTTTCGCGTCAATCGGATCATCGAAGACTTGCTGGACCTCTCGAGGATAGAGAGCGAGGGTTCACCCTCGAGGGAGCCGGTACCGGTCTCACTCATCGTCGCTGACGCCATCGAGCGGATCCGCACCGCCGCCGAGCAGCACGAGATCACTTTGGACTTCGTCGAGCCCGTCGCCAACTACGTCATCGTCGGCGACCGTCGTCAGTTGATCTCGGCGATCCACGCCCTCTTAGAAAACGCCGTCGTCTACTCGCCCGCGGGCGGCACCGTGATAATCACCATCGAGCGAGTCGAACCGAGAACGTCCGACGAGGGCGAGGTCATCGGTCCACTCGTACGAGTCGCCATCCGGGACCACGGAGTAGGAATACCCGCCAAGGATCTTGAGCGTATCTTCGAGCGCTTCTACCGCGTGGACCCGGGCCGAGCCCGCGAAACCGGCGGCACCGGGTTAGGACTCAGCATCGTGCGTCACGTCGCCCACAACCACGGAGGCTCGGTCGTCGTCGAATCACGAGAAGGTGAGGGTTCGACCTTCGCCCTCGAACTACCGATGAACCACCAATGAGCAAGAAATCGAACTCCGAGAAGAAGATCCACATCCTGGTCGTCGAGGACGAGGAGTCCTTCATTGACGCACTCAGCATCGGACTAGGCCGCGAGGGCTTTAACGTGAGCATCGCTCGAGACGGACAGGAGGCACTCACCCTCTACTCTCGAGAGACTTTCGACCTGGTGCTCCTGGATCTCATGCTCCCCAAGCTCTCTGGTCTGGACGTGTGCCGATCGATCAGAAACGTCAGTGACGTGCCGATCATCATCGTGAGTGCCAAGGGAGAGGAAGTCGACATGGTCCTCATGCTCGAGATTGGCGCCGACGACTACGTCACCAAGCCCTACCGGCTTCGTGAGCTGGTGGCTCGCATCCGCGCGGTACTACGGCGCCGTGAGGTCCACGAGCAGTCCGCGCTTAGCGAAGAGATCATCGAGCAGGGACCGTTACGCATGGACGTCGACGCGCGGCGTTGTTTCGTCGACGGTGAAGAGATCAAACTTCGTAAGAAGGAGTTCGCACTACTTCGCCTCCTGCTCGAGAATCCCGGGCGCGTGCTGACCCGAGAGGTGCTCATCGACCGAGTGTGGGGTAACGACTACGTCGGCGACACCAAGACCCTGGACGTGCACATCAAACGCCTCCGCAGCCTGATCGAGGAGGATCCAAAATCGCCCACCCACATCACTACCGTGCGTGGCGTCGGTTACCGCTTTGAGCTTATGAACCCTTCTTCGTGATGGTCAATTGATCGCCCATGTAGGGAGCGAGCACGTCGGGCAACTTCACTGATCCGTCGCTGAGCCGGTAGGTCTCGACGAGTGCGGCCCAGATGCGCGCCCACGCCAGCGCAGATCCGTTCACGGTGTGCACGAGCGCGGTGGTGCCCGCCGCCGTGCGGTAGCGCACGTTGGCCCTGCGCGCCTGAAAGTCTCGGAACCAACTCACCGAGGACACTTCGAGCCAGCGGTCTACGCCCGGGCTGAACACCTCGAGGTCCACCGTACGAGCCGACGACGTGCCCAGATCACCCGTGCACAGGTCGAGCACGCGGTAGGTAAGTCCGAGCGCCTGGAGCAATCCTTCGGCGCGAGCCAGGATGTCCGCGTGAGCCGCCTCGGCCTGATCGGGTGTGCAGTACGCGAAGAGTTCGACCTTGTCGAATTCGTGCACTCGTAGCAACCCCCTGGTGTCACGGCCCGCGGCGCCAGCTTCACGACGAAAGCAGGCGGTCTGGGCCGTCAGGCGTAGGGGCAACTGTGATTCTTCGAGGATCTCGTCGCGGTTCATCGACGTGAGGGGCACTTCGGCGGTCGGAATGGCCCAGAGGTCGTCGCGCTCGATCGCGTACATGTCGTCGACCGACTTGGGAAGATGACCAGTCGACATCATGGTCTCGGTAAGAGCGAAACTCGGCGGACGGATCTCCTCGTAGTCCGCCATGTGAGCGTTTAGGGCGAAAAAGCCCAACGAGCGCAGTAGACGCGCACCCGCTCCTCGATACAGCGGGAACATCGAACCAGCCAACTTGGCGCCCGATTCCAGGTCGAGGATGCCAAGTTCGATCCCGATGTCCCAGTGGGGAACGCGCTGGTGTGCCGCGTAGGTCGGAAAGGCCGCGCCCTGGTCCATACCGACCCACCAGCGCCGCGTTTCCACGTTGTCGTTCTCATCCCTGCCGTCAGGAACATCGGGCGCCGGAATGTTGGGTATCATCAACAACTTCTCACGCAAATCCTGCGCCACGGCGTCCACGCGCTGACTCGCCATTCTCTCTTGATCGCCCAGTTCGCGGCTCGTCGAGGTCAGTTCCTCTGCCTTGTCTTCCTCGTTGTTCCGGCGCGCTTCGCCCACCTGACGTGAGAGCTCCTTCACCTCGGCGCGCAACCGTTCGGCCTCTTGAAGCAGTTGGCGGTGCTCGGCGTCCAAGCCAATGATCTCGTCCATCGTCGAGAGCTCGACACCCCTGCGAGCGAGGGCGGCTTTGACGAATTCAGGTTCACGACGCAGTTGCGCGAGATCAATCATGCACGCAAGCCTACCGACGGACCCGAAGGGTGACCGAAGCGTCTAGGTTCAAAGGTCGTGAGCAACGCCGTAGAGATGAAGAACCTGACGGTCTCTTTTGGGACCGTGGACGCCGTGGACGACGTCACGCTGCACATCAACTACGGCGAGGTCGCCGCCCTGCTGGGTCCCAACGGCGCGGGAAAGACCACGGCGGTCGAGACGCTGCTTGGATTTCGTCGTCCCACCTCGGGGACCGTTCGCGTCCACGGACTCGACCCGGTGCGCGATCACCGCGAGGTCGTCGCGCGCACCGGAGCCCTGCTCCAGCGTGGTGGCGTCTGGTTTCCCATGACGCCTCGCCAGGTCCTCGAGTTGACGGCGACCTACTACGAGGCGCCGCGCGAGCCGAGCGAGCTGTTGGCGCTGTTGGAACTAGACAAATGCGCACGCACTCCGTGGCGACGCTTGAGCGGTGGCGAACAGCAGCGCACCCTGCTGGCGCTGGCGCTGCTCGGACGTCCCAAGGTCTTGGTGCTCGACGAACCCACGACTTCAGTCGACCCCGAAGGTCGACAAGTCATACGCGACATCATCCGTGCCGAACGAGACCGGGGATGTGCGCTGTTGATAACCACGCACGAACTCGACGAAGCCGAGCGCGTCGCGGACCATCTCGTCATCGTGCACCGGGGACACGAAGTCGCCCAGGGTACGCTGCTCGAGCTCGCGGGAGAGCCCGAACTCATCATCGAGACGTCGGGGCCCGTCGACCCCACGGCCCTCGCAGCCCTCTTGGCGTGCGAAGTCACCAACGACGGACCCTTGCGCGTCCGCTGTGCCGTAGCGTCGAGCCCCGAGAGGATCACCTCGGTGAACAACTACCTGACCAGCGTGGGCCTTTCCATGGTGTCACTTCGCACTCGAGCGACTCTCGAAGAGCGGTACCTCGAGCTCATCGCCGACGAGCGAAGCGGAGTGCGACCGTGAAAGCGTGGTGGGCTCAGACCCTGGCCGAAGTGCGTATGAACATCCGTCGTGGCGAGACTTTGCTACTGACGATCGGCATCCCCGTGCTCTTGCTCGTCTTCTTCTCGCTCGCGAAGGTCACCACCTCGCCCGCCGCGCACCGGGTCGACTTCATCGCCCCGGGCATCCTGGCCCTCTGCGTCCTGTCGACGTCGCTCGTGGCGCTGTCGATCGCCACAGGATTCGAGCGGTCCTTTGGCGTGCTGCGCCGGCTCTTCGTCACCCCGCTGGGCCAGCGACGATTGATCGGCGCCAAGATCGGAGGGGTCCTCGTCACCGAAGCCATCCAGGTCGTCGTCCTTAGCCTGGTCGCCCTGGCTCTTCGTTGGCACCCCCGCGGCGGCTTAGGCGGCGCACTCGAGGTCGCCGCCCTGCTCGTGCTCGGTTCAGCCGGATGTGCGGGCATTGGCCTGCTGCTCGCTGGCCAACTACGAGCCGAGGTGAACCTCGCGGCGAGTAACGGCCTGTACCTGATCCTGCTGCTGGTCTCGGGCATCGTCGTACCGGTGTCGTCACTTCCGTCGTTCATACGTCACGTCGTCGTGGGGCTGCCTTCGGGAGCCCTCGCCGAAGGGCTCCATCGAATACTCGGCCAGGGTCTGACGCCGACTACGGCCGACTGGATCTCGCTCGGCGTCTGGGCGGTACTCGCGCCGCTACTCGCGGCCCGGACGTTCCGATTCGACTAGGTCTCGAGCGACTTGATGCCGCTCGCGAACTGCGAGACCGCAATCGCGCCCACGTGGACGTTCACGACGACGCCCTTTGCGTTCAAGAACACCGTCTCTGGTAACGCCGCGAACTTGAACAGACCGGCGGTGATGGTGTCGTTGGGATCGAACGCGACGCGAAAGGTCACGTGGTCCTTCTTCGTGAACGACTGAGCCGCCCCTCGTTGGTCGCCCGCGTCAATGCCCATGACCTCGACGTTGCCGTCGTGGTGGGTCGCGACGTAGTTTGCCAGCTTGGGAATCTCTCCCTGACAAGGACCGCACCAGCTCGCAAAGAAGACCAGCACCGAAGGTCGCCCGCTCGACCAGGGAGCGTGCTGACTCCCGCCGTCGAGTCCGCTCACGGAGAAAGAAGCGATCTTGGTCCCGTCCAACGCTGACTTGGGAGCGGTATTCGAATCGGTCACCTTGCCACCCGTCAGGACCGAAACCACGGTGATGAGCGCGAGCGCGATAACTGCTCCGATGCCGAGCGAGACGAACATCATGGGCGACGGGTGACCCCGCTGAGGTTTAGTGGCTTCGGACAATGACATCGACCGCCATAAGGACAAACAACGCCGTTAAGTACGTAATCGAGAAATGAAAGAGGCGCATCGCCTCGCCCGCGTCCGCGCGATCCGCGAGGGCGTGGCGATAGAGACGAAACGCGTAGAAGGTGAACAGACCACCCAATACGGTCGCCGACACCGCGTAGATCCATCCCAAGTGGGCCGCGGGCCCGATCAGCATCGTCAGCGCCCACATCAAGACGGTGTAGACGAGGATCTCCAGGGTGGTGCGTCGAAGCGACGCCACCACGGGCATCATTGGTACGTTCGCCGCTTCGTAGTCGTCGCGGTAGCGCACCGCGAGCGCCCAGAAGTGTGGTGGCGTCCAGATGAAGATCACCAGGAACAGCAGCACGGGGGTCCAGGCGAGCGAGTTGGTCACCGACGACCAACCAATCAGCACGGGTACTGCTCCCGCCGCGCCACCAATCACGATGTTCTGCTTGGAGCGACGTTTTAACCACATGGTGTAAACAAACACGTAGAAGGCCGTTGCGGCGAGGGCCAACCAGGCCGAGAGTTGATTTACCCAAATGACCAGAACCGCAAACGCCACGACTTCGAGACCAAGCGCGAAAATCGTGGCGGCTCGCGGACTCATCACGCCGGTGACGAGCGGTCGTCTCTTGGTGCGTTGCATGATGGCGTCGATATCGCGATCGATCACCATGTTAAAAGCGTTGGCACCGCCCGCGGCGAGCGTGCCACCAATCAACGTCGCCACGATGAGCCAGAACCCGGGAATCCCGTTGGCCGCCACCACCATGGTGGGGATCGTCGTGACGAGCAGTAACTCGATGATGCGCGGTTTGGTCAGCGCGACGTAGCCGCGAAGGACCTCGGAAATGGAGAGGTTACGAGGGGCTGCGATAGTCACGCCGGTTATTCTACGAGTCGGCGGATTCCCTAGGCTACGGGGGTGGCACCTACACCCCGCACGCTGTCAGCACCGGTCTTTCGTTGGTTCGCCTTTGCCACCTTCTTGTCGATGATCCTGATCGTGCTCTCGGGGGCCGCCGTGCGACTCACGGGTTCGGGCCTGGGTTGCCCGGACTGGCCCACGTGTTTTCACGGACGAATCACGGGCTCGTTGAGCATCCATCCCTTCATTGAGTACGCGAACCGCATGGTCACCGTGACCTTGGTTGTTCTCACGGGTGTGACCTTGATCGCCGCGTGGCTGCGCGAGCGCCGTCGTCGCGACCTCCTGGTGCTCTCGGGTTCACTCGTCCTTGGCGTCATCGCCGACGCGGTGCTCGGAGGATTGGTTGTCTACAGCAAGCTCAACCCCTGGCTCGTCTCACTGCACATGCTGCTCTCGCTGACGATGGTCGTAATCGCGGCCGTGCTCTACCACCACTCGAAATACATCTACGGACCCGGCGCGCGCAGTGACGTGCGCGACCCGCACTTTCGCGCCGTCGCGCGAGCGTTGTGGATACCCTTCGTGATTCTGCTCGTCACCGGCACCATGACCACTGGCTCGGGACCGCACGCGGGCTCGTCACAAGGTCAAGTTCACGCCAAACGTCTTCCCTTCGCCTTCTCCTCAGCCGCGTGGGTGCACTCGGCCGCGGCCCTGCTCTTCATTGGTCTCGTGGTGGGCTTGTTGCTCGCGATCTGGCAGACGGGTGCACCCAAACCCCTCCAGCTCGGCGTACGACGTCTGGTAGTGATTGCTCTTGTTCAGGCGGCCATTGGTGTCACCCAGTACCTCACACACGTACCGGTGGTGCTCGTTGAACTACACGTCGCCGGAGCGGTGTCGCTCTCCATTGGCATGACCCAGTTCACTCTGCGTCAAAGCGCCCACGATCGAGAACCAGGTACGGAGAAGAAATCCCGCTCGGCAAATCCGGGCCGAAAGTCCTTAGTCGCGTCCTGAACAAACCTGACATACTGAGCCCAAGAGGGGGTGCGTACTAGATGGCAACCATTTTGTCTTTTGCAGCGATTTTCCCATTGAACACTTTGGGGCATTACATCCACTGGCACTGGTTCTACATAAGCGTCGCCAACCTGACCGTCATCATCTTGATGATCGTCACGTTCGTCGCGGCTCTCCTCTTACCCTTCCCGGGCCGGCGTCGTCGTAAGGAGAACCAATGAGCAACGCAGAGATCGACCGTCAATGGACGACCCGACTACGTCGTAGGGTCGAGGGCAAACTCCCTCCGGAAAAGGTCCTTCCCGACACCCAGCCGTCCTACGTCGCCTCGTGGATCTACGTCTTTGGCGTGGCGACCCTGGCCTCGCTCGGGGTAGTGATCTTCACGGGCTGCGTCCTCGCGCTGCGCGGGCCGCAGTGGTGGCACGGTTCACAGTACGGTCACTTCGTCAACTCACTGCACCTCTGGAGCGTGGAGATCTTCTTCTTCACCATGGTCATCCACCTCTGGGGCAAGTTCGCCATGGCCGCCTGGCGCGGCGGGCGCACGCTCACCTGGATGACCGGCGTGGTGACCTTTCTCGCCTCCATCGCCACGGCCTTCACGGGCTACGCCAGTCAGAGCAACTTCGACTCGCAGTGGATCACGACCCAGGCCAAGGACGGTATCAACGCGACGGGCGCCGGCGCCTACTTCAACGTCTTGAACCTCGGACAGATGCTGATGTGGCACATCGTCCTGTTACCGATCGCGGCGGTGGTGCTGACTGCACTACACGTGATTCTCGTGCGCATCAAGGGCGTGGTGCCTCCCTTTGAGGACGACGTGAAGCTAGCGGCGCAGAAGGTCGCGGTCGGCGAATGACGAAGAAGGCCTTCCGACCCGACGTCGACGCCCCCGAGTGGAAGGGCGGGCACACGCCCTACGACATCATCAAGGAGGGCACCATCGCCCTTTTGGTGATCGCGCTACTCACCTTGATCTTCGCGGTTGTTTTCGGCTCACCCGACGAAGCGGCCATCACCATCAAGTCCTGGTCGAACGCGGATCCCATCGACTTCGCCACGACCGCACTCAGCGAACTGAACGGCACGTCGATATCCGCTTCCTACGGTGCCCCCTATAACCACAATGGTGCCAGCCAGCAGATCGGTCCATTGCAGCTGGCAAAATGGGTCGGCGTTCGCATTCCCATCAACTCCGCTCAGAACTTCGTCATCGAGCCCCTAAAGGCGCTGCCGAACGAGCCGACGTTGGACGCGGACCTCAAGCAGTACTCCTCGGCCTCGTCAAGCACCCAAACGGGTTGGCTCAACGCCTACGCGAAGGCCTCGGCGGACATGAAGTTCGTCAAGGGCCAGGTGGTGGTGAACACCACCAACGCCGGTCCGGTGCCGGTGATGATCAACGACCTGACGACCATGGCGCGCTCGGGCGCGCTCGATCAGGACCTGCTGAACGACAACGGCTTCTACACGACTGACTACACCAAGCCCCTGCTCTTCCTCGCGGACAGCCAGTACCTCGGCAACCTCGCCACCGAACAACACCTCGGTGGTGACCAGTGGGGCATGATGAACGAGACCGGCAACTACCCCGGTCAGGCATGGCTGTGGCTCTACACCTTCTGGTACCAGATCCCGCCGTTCAACCAGAGTGGCAACGGCGACGCCCTGGTCTGGGCGGTGATGATGGTGCTCTCGGTCCTGCTGCTGCTCGTACCGGTGATCCCTGGTCTACGGTCGATTCCGCGCAAGTTGCGGATCTATCGACTGATCTGGCGCGAGCACTATCGAGATTCTGGCGGTTCCAGTTGAGCGTCCGCTACCTTTAGGGCAGTGAACCAGAGCAATTCCATCGACGAGGTACCGGTCCCGGTGTTGCTGCGTCAGGCTCGAGGCACCTACTCGCTGGCGATTCGAATTCGACTGAGCGCCGAAGGGCTGAGCGACCTGCCCAAGAACGGTCCCTACCTAGTCGGTGGACTCGCCAATGGCGCCAACACGGAGCAGTTACTGCGTGAGATGAACCTCTCGGACGCGCAATCAGAGAAACTCCTAGGTGCGTTGCTCGAAGGACATTTCGTCGAGGCCGCGGTGGGTCCGTACGCGGACGACGCCATCGCTCTGCAGAACACCGACAAGGGGCTCCGCGCCGCTCGCGCGGTAGGTGATGCGATCGCCTGCGTTAATCACGAACTCTCGCACATGTTGACCCCCGAGGAACTACTCGGTTTTCGCAATGGTCTGATCGCTCTCACTGAGATCAAAGAACGCACCGAAGAATCACTGCATTAATTCGCGAACGTGACATAGGTCCCGGAGCCACTGTGACACAGGTCTCGGAGCCGGGCCGGGTAGTGCGACAGAGGTCCCGGAGCCGAAGTGAGACCTACGTCCCGGACTCTTACACTGAGAACTGTGAACTGTGAACTGTGAAATCTCGGTGGAGACGATGGGGATCGAACCCACGACCTCAGGCTTGCAAAGCCCGCGCTCTACCAACTGAGCTACGTCCCCGGGGAACACATGCTACCAATGTTGGGCTCTTACTCGGCGAGGTCCCGACAACCACCTCTTCTCGGGCCGCCAAGTCACTTGAACCTCAGTTCGCGACGACGCGACCTTCTTGGACCGCTTTCTTCAGTGCTTCGTAGTCCTTCATATTTCTCTTGGCGTAACCTCGCGCGAACTCGGCCATGGCCTCATCGAAACGCGCGCCCTTGCCGAGGTAGCCAGCGATCTGTGCCGAAAACCCTGAACGAGCGTGGGCCCGCGCGAGCGTCCACGCACAGATCCTCCCGTAAGCGACCAGGAGCGGTTCGTTCAATTGCTCGACGTTCACCGACGCCTTGTTGTCGTAGAGCTGACGCACATAAAAACTCCGTCGCTTCTTCAGCGGACCAATGGACTGCCAACCGAGCAGGACGTCCGGGGTCGCTTGCATGAGACGCTGTCCGCGCACCACCCTCTCACCGGGTGCGTACGAAGAGGTGAGACCTCGAGCCTGCGCTATCACCGAGGTCTGCGCCTCTTTGATCTGGAGCAGGAGCGGGTCGTGGTCGTCGCGACCGGTGAGCAAGACGGCGAGGCATTCGGTGCCCACCGATCCGACTCCCACGACGTGACGAGCCGCGTCCCGGGCCACGTACTGACTAAGCAGCACCTGGCGATCACTACTCAAGGTCTTGACGTATTCGCGCACGATCTCATAGGCGTCGTCATTGCCTATCGAATCATCCACCTTCGCGTCGAGCGGGGTGAAGTGCGGTGGATTGTTGCGAATCGTTACGCCACCCTTGGAGTACGCGACCACTTTGGAAAACGCGGTCAACGTGTTGGTGTCCTTGACGCGGCGAAAGATGTCGTCGATCCTCTCTCTCGCGCTGTCCGAGAAGAATCCGCGGAGTTCTTTTATCGCCAGATCGAGGTCCAGGGTCGCGTACCAGACCTCTAACCGGGACTGTGCTGCGAACGCAGCCATCGCGGTTCGATACTCGCCCGCGGCGCTCAAGGCGATATTCTCCTGCTGCTTCGTCCGATGTCCGAGCTGCTCAGAACTGATGACCAGTGACGAGATCAAACGCTTGACGTCCCATTCGAAGGGTCCGACCTCGGTCTCGTCGAAGTCATTGACGTCAAAGACCAGCTGTCGCTCTGGCGAGGAGAAGACGCCAAAGTTCGATAGATGCGCGTCGCCACAAATCTGCACTTCGAGGTCCGTGCTCGCTCCTCGAGCGAGATCGTCCGCCATGAGCAGCGCGGAGCCACGGTAGAAGGCCAGTGGACTCTCGAGCATCCGTTCGTATCGCAAGGGCAGCAGTGACGCCACCCGATGTACGCCCTGATTGATCAATTGGGCAACAGCGTCGTATCCCACTGGCCGCTCGGCCAAATGACCGAGCGACTGGCGCGACGTGCGCTCTCGAACGCCGCGACCTTTGGCCTTTCGCCCCTCGACGTTCGAGTCACTTCGTCCCGAGGTCACGCGGCACCCGAAATCGCTGGCGCCATCGTTCGAGTGGCGACTCGCTCGCCGATCCGAGAGACGATAAGCAATCCGATCATCAAGTCCATGACGAGCACGCATCCCGGAAAGAGAACGCCAGCGGTCGTGAAGTGTCGCAATGTCAACAGCGTGATTCCGCAGTTCATGAATCCCATGAAGAAGACCCTCGGCGACTCAGTAGAGGGCGCTAACCATGATTTGCGCAGGGTGGGTAGGGCAGCGACCTGATCGGCGGCGACGAAGGAGAGTAGAGCGATGGTCGGCTGATTGACGAAGGCCCAGAACACGAGACCGGCGACAGAAATGGCGCCACAAATAACATCGAAGCGCCCGATTCTCCACACGCTGTGAGAGTTCTTGAACGACGCCACCAGCACCACACATGGCACGAAACCGAGCATGAGCGTCATCACCGAGGCGAGCCCGACGTGCTGTTGGATCTCGACCACGAATGCGAGGATTCCCTCGAGCCCCCAAAGCCCCCACGTGACCCGGTTCGGTGACGTCTCGCCCCGTAGCGTGTCGCGAATATAGCCATACGCGCCGATCAACGACAGGAAAGCCGCGAGGAACACGAAGCGTGGATCAATCATCCATCAAGTCTGCCCCGTTTGACCCCCGAAGTCACGCGAACTTCGGTTCGCGCCATTTTCTCGGTCAAGTAGCCTCGGCGGTTGTGGATGCCAGGAGTTTTCTCGCGATGACCCGCGTGGATGATGACACGTGGCGATTCGAGGTCACCGAACGACTCATCACGCCGGGCAGGTTTCTCTTCGGTGGCTGCGGCCTCGCGTCGGGTCTCGTCGCCCTCGAAGAGGCGAGCGAGCGACCAACCGTGTGGGCGAGCGCCCACTACCTTTCGTACGCGCCGCTCGGCGCCGAGGTCACGGTAAAGACCGACCTCGCCGTCGTCGGAGGGCACGTCACCCAAGCTCGTGCGACGACCTGGTGTGAAGGACGCGAGGTCCTCACGGTAAACGCTGCTTTGGGAACGGGTGAGCTCACGGCGCCCACACCGTGGGCCACGATGGCCGAAGTACCCCCTCCCGAAGACTGCCCCCCTCGAATCATGCCAAAGCGTTTTGACAACTCCATCTTTAACCACGTCGAGACGCGCATCGCTCTGGGCCGATCGTTCGCCGACATAGATGGCACGCCTGGATCGCCAATCTCCGCGCTCTGGGCTCGAGTCCCGGGACACTTCGATCCATCCGCGGCGACCCTCGCCATCTTCGGCGACTACGTGTCGGGCGGCTCCACCCAGCCTCTCGGCAAGAGCACCATGGGCCGAAGCCTCGACAACACGATTCGCATTGCGAAACTAGAGCCAACCGAGTGGGTACTCTGCGAGATTCACATGCACGCGCTCAGCGGGGGCTTCGGTCAAGGCACCGCTTTGCTCTGGAGTCGTTCGGGAACGTTGCTCGCCACCGCGAGTCAATCAATCGCCGCACGACTGTGGGACCCAGAAGACTGAACTCGACTCTGGTGTAGATTAGAACCCCTTAGGGGCTATAGCTCAGTCGGTTAGAGCGCGTCACTGATAATGACGAGGTCGTAAGTTCGATTCTTACTAGCCCCACCATTGAGCTGGTGCCAAGCGAGATGGGCGAGCGGAGCTCCTTGTTCGCACATGGTCCCCGACCCTTTCGTTGTCCTGGCATGCTCTAGGCGAGCCACGTAAGGTGGG
>Ga0182012_10000142_pt1 | contig 77597 bp, 62 predicted proteins | sample 612S2SmetaG_FD_120486 | JGI IMG/M metagenome (GOLD analysis project Ga0182012, IMG submission 120486) | Permafrost microbial communities from Stordalen Mire, Sweden - 612S2S metaG | ecosystem: Environmental > Terrestrial > Soil > Wetlands > Permafrost | place: Sweden: Stordalen | collected... | reverse complement strand
GCCGCGCATCACGTCTACGCACGGATCCGCTCGACCCAAAGTGCCGGCTTTGTAGTGGAGACTTTCGATGGGCTCCCATTGATTTTGTTCGCTTTTTTCTTCGAGTTGAGAAAGTTGGGCTAGGGCTCCGAGGGGACCAACAGCCGATGCCTCCAGGCCAACAGACGATCTTCGCCTTGTCCTCCGGACGGTTGCCGAGCGCCATCGCGGTCATCAGGGTATCGGGACCCCAGTCAGCCGTTGTGGTCGCAGCATTAGCCGGCCAGGTCCCGGTGCCGCGAATGGCGACCCGCAGGACGTTGCGTGACCACCGTCAGCAGCCCATCGACGATGCACTGGTGCTGTGGTTTCCCGCCCCCGCGAGCGCGACCGGCGAGGACGTCGCGGAATTTCATGTGCATGGCGGGCGCGCGGTGCTGGCAGCCCTGTTCGCCGCGCTCTCGGCTTTTGAAGATGTGCGGGCGGCCGAGCCCGGCGAATTTACCCGGCGCGCGTTCGAGAATGGCAAGCTCGATCTCACCGAGGCCGAAGCTCTTGACGATCTCATTCACGCCGACACCGATCGACAACGCCGCCAGGCGCTGCGTCAGCTCAAGGGCCTGCTCGGCGACCGGGCCCGCAATTGGCGAGCCCAGATCATCGAAGCCTCCGCGCTGATCGAAGCCGGCATCGATTTCGCCGACGAAGCCGATGTGCCGGCCGAACTACTGGCTCCGGCGGTTGCCCGGATCAAGGTGCTGCTCGGCGAAATCGAGCAGGTGTTGGCGGGGCAGGGCAGGAGCGAGCGTCTGCGCGATGGCCTGGTGGTTGCGATCACGGGACCGCCGAATGTCGGCAAGTCCACGCTGATGAATCAGCTGGCGCGCCGCGAGGTCGCGATCGTCTCGCCGCACGCCGGCACCACCCGCGACGTGATCGAGATTCAGCTCGATCTCGATGGTTATCCGGTGACGGTGATCGACACCGCCGGGATCAGGGAGACCGACGATCCCGTCGAGCAGGAAGGCGTACGGCGGGCGCAGGCACGCGCGGCAGAAGCCGACCTGGTGTTGTGGCTGGTCGACGCGGGAGAGCATGGGCAGCCCCCACCGCAAGGAGACGCGCCGATCTGGATGGTGCACACCAAGATCGATCTGGTTGATGCTTCAAAATCTCCGGTCCTCATCATGAGGAGCCCGGCGCAGCCGGGCGTCTCGAAGGATGGCGGCTCGCAAGGTCCTCGCCCAGGGCTATCCTTCGAGACTGAGGGTGGCCCGGTGGGATCAAGGCCGCAGCCGGAGCGGGATCCCCGAGCATTTTTCATCGCCGCGATCCGCGGTGACGGCGTGGCAGAATTGATCGCCGCTCTGGTTGCATTCGCGGAAGTTTTTTTTGGTTCGGAGGAGGGTGGCTTGATCGGCCGGGAGCGACAGCGAAAATTGCTGCAGCAGACGGCGGACGCGCTGCGGCGCTGCATTGGGGCTATTTCGCAAGGCGAGGAGCTCGCGGCGGAGGATCTGCGAATGGCGGCTTATGCGCTGGGCCGGTTGCTGGGTCGTGTCGACGTCGAGGATATTCTTGACGCGATCTTCCGTGAATTCTGCATCGGGAAATAAGAAATTTGGTCACTGCGGGGTGATCTCACGCACCGCGTTTCCGTGGTACGCTCCGTGGAGATCGGGAGGTTGGAATGGAAGACCTTATTCTGGCTCTTGTGACCTTCGTGGCTTCGATCTTTATTTTCAGCCATGCGATGGCGGGTTTGGACGCATTCACGATTGTGATGTTCCTGGCGTCGATGCCTGTCGCGGGATATCTTGCGAAAGAGCGCGGGCGCAGGCAGTGGCGTTGGGTACAGGTTGCGGCGTTTATCGGGCCACTCGCCATTCCGGTGCTCTATTTCGTTGCTGCGATGTCGACCCTCAGGAAGAAGAGCCCCGAGGATCTAACGGCGCCGCGCTGACTCTGTGCGCGCCGCGCATCCGCGGGCGCTACGAGAGGTGAAGGCCCAATTTTAGAATGAGCCTCCTAACCCATTTTTAACCATGCGGCGATTTTGTTTCACGTGAAACAGACGGCCCGCGCTGGGATAGCGTTGTTTCACGTGAAACAGCGCGCGCTGATTGCAACTTAAGCCTTCCGGGTTTTGATCCTCCAATATAGATGTCTGCCCATGATCGAAGGGTTCGAGACGTTCGACGTCATTGTCGTTGGCGGAGGTCACGCGGGCTGCGAAGCCGCTAGCGCTTCCGCGCGCATGGGCGCCAACACCGTTCTCGTCACCCATCGCTTCGCCACCATTGGCGCGATGTCCTGCAATCCCGCGATCGGAGGGCTCGGCAAGGGGCATCTGGTCCGGGAGATCGATGCGCTGGACGGCCTGATGGGACGGGTTACGGACGCCGCGGGCATTCAATTTCGCGTCCTCAATCGCCGCAAGGGGCCGGCGGTGCGTGGCCCGCGCGCCCAGGCCGATCGCAAGCTCTATGCCGCGGCCATGCAGGCGGCGATCGCGGCGACGCCCCAACTTGCTGTGATCGAGGGCGAGGCCGACGATCTCATTATCGCCGATGGTCGCGTCATCGGGGTCGGCCTGAAGGACGGCCGCCAGCTCCGTGCGGGAGCGGTCGTCGTCACCACTGGAACCTTCCTGCGCGGACTGATTCATCTCGGCGACAGGAATTGGCCGGCTGGCCGGATCGGCGAGGACCCTTCGCTCGGTCTATCCGGATCGTTTGAGCGGGCCGGCTTCAAGCTCGGCCGGCTCAAGACCGGCACGCCGCCCCGGCTCGATGGCGGCACCATCGACTGGTCGGCGGTGGAGATGCAGCCCGGCGACGATCCGCCGGAGCCGTTTTCGGTCATGACCGATCGGATCACCACGCCGCAGGTCCAGTGCGGCATTACCCGCACGACCCCAGCCACCCATGAGCTGATCCGGGCCAATGTGCATCGCTCGCCGATGTACTCCGGTCAGATCAAGAGCAGCGGGCCGCGCTATTGTCCTTCGATCGAGGACAAGATCGTCCGTTTTGGGGACCGTGACGGCCATCAGATCTTCCTGGAGCCGGAAGGGCTCGACGATCCCACCGTCTATCCCAACGGGATCTCGACGTCGCTGCCGGAGGACGTGCAGCGGGCGATGCTGGCGACGATACCGGGACTGGAGCAGGTGCGCATGATCCGCCCGGGCTATGCCATCGAATACGATCACATCGACCCCCGGGAACTTGATCCGTCTCTTGAGACCAGACGTCTGCGCGGGCTGTTCCTGGCCGGGCAGATCAACGGCACCACCGGCTATGAAGAGGCTGCCGCCCATGGGTTGGTGGCCGGGCTCAACGCGGCCTTGGCCGCCAGTGGAGCCGGCGCCACCGTGTTCGATCGCGCCGATGGCTATCTCGGCGTCATGATCGATGACCTGGTGACGCGCGGGATCACCGAACCGTACCGCATGTTTACCTCGCGCGCCGAATACCGGCTGACCTTGCGGGCGGACAATGCCGACCAACGCCTCACAGACAAGGGCGTCGCGCTCGGCTGTGTCGGTCGCGACCGCGCGGCACGCCATGGCCAGAAAATGGCGGAGCTCGACTTCGCGCGGCAACTGGCAAGATCGCTGACGCTTACGCCGAACGAAGCCGCTCGACATGGCCTTGTCCTCAACAGGGACGGGCACCGCCGCTCTGCTTTTGAGCTGTTGGCCTTTCCCGAAATCGGCTGGCCCGAGATCCGGGCGATTTGGCCCGAGCTGTCGGCTGTCGCCCCCGCCATCGCGGTCCATCTTGAGATCGACGCCAAATACGATGTCTATCTCAAGCGCCAGAGCGCCGACGTCGAGGCCTTCCGTCGCGATGAGGGGCTGCTCCTGACCGATATCGATTACAGCCTGGTGCCCGGGCTCTCCAACGAGGCCCGCTCGAAGCTGGAAGCGGCCCGCCCGAGAACGGTCGGGCAGGCGGGCCGGCTCGATGGCGTGACGCCAGCAGCGCTTGGTATCCTGGCGGCCTACCTGCGCCGGGAACAGCGGCGCAACCGGATGGCGAGCTGATTGTTTCACGTGAAACAGTCCAGCCGGAATATCTTTTGAAGTTGCCGCGTGAGAGCCTCAGCTGCCTCGTCAGCGGCGGTGAGCTCCCTCTCCCGCTCTTCGCGGGGGAGGGTTGGGGTGGGGGCAGACGCGGGTGGTGCCTACACTGAGGCACCCCCACCCCCGTCCTCCCCCCCGCAAGCGGGAGAGGGAGTGCACCGAGCAAGCCCGCGAGGGCATTACCATGAAACTCGACGAAGCCCCCTGAGAAGCGATTGGCGACGCTCCGCGCGGCGCCTGCCGGGTCAGGTGAGCAGGCTGTTTCACTCCCTCTCCCGCTTGCGGGGGAGGGTGGGGTGGGGTGCTTCAACGGGCGAAAATGGATCGATCGGGGTATCGTTTACCACCGGCCTCACGAGCACCGCCGAATGCCGCGCCACCCGCACCCGAGCCTTCCCCCGCGAAGAGCGGGAGAGAGGGAAGAGCGCGCAGCGTCGCCCGCGTGATAGGGTTTGAACGACCCGAAACATTAGCAAATAATCCGATGGCTCAACGATCGCACCCCGCCCCCGTGGCTCCGTCGCCCGCTGCCGACAAGGCTGCGGCCCTGACGCTCACGCCTGTTTCACGTGAAACGGAAGCGCGGCTGGACCTGTATGTCGCGCTGCTCAGACAGTGGCAGGCAAAAACCAATCTGGTCGCACCCTCGACGCTTCCGCATCTCTGGACCCGGCATATCCTGGATTCGCTGCAACTGCTGCAACTGGCCCCGGCAGCCAAGGTTTGGGTTGATCTCGGCAGCGGTGGCGGCTTTCCCGGCGTCGTGCTGGCCTGCGCGCTGGCTGAGATCCCCGATGCCAGGGTTCATCTGGTCGAGCGCAACGCCAAGAAGGCGGCCTTCCTGCGCGAAGCATTGCGGATAACCCAGGCGCCGGGCATCGTGCATTTGGCGGACATAGAGGATACTGTGAAAGGAATCACCGCGGCAGTTGATTGCGTCACGGCCAGGGCGGTGGCGCCACTTGATCGGCTGGTCGGCTTTGCTGAGCCGCTGGTGCGACGGGGTGCCAAAGCCTTGTTTCTCAAGGGTCAAGATGTAGAGTCAGAATTGACCGAGGCTACTAAATATTGGAATATTTCGCCTCAGTTGTATTCCAGCCGCAGCGGTGGACACGGTTGGATCGTCGAACTCGATCGTATCGAGCGGCGCGCCTCGTCCGCCCCAGCCCATGGCAACCCGGCATGACCGTAATTGGCGAAGTATATCAAGAAGATAAGGCTCCTGCGGTCGGAGGTCATCCGCGCATTCTATCGTTGGCCAATCAGAAGGGCGGAGTCGGCAAGACCACCACCGCGATCAATCTGGGCACGGCGTTGGCGGCCATCGGCGAGCGGGTTCTGATCGTCGATCTCGATCCCCAGGGCAACGCCTCCACCGGTCTCGGCATCGACCGTCGCAACCGCAATTGCTCGACCTATGACGTGCTGATCGGGGAGGCGACGCTGCGCGACGCCGTCGTTCAAACCGCGGTGCCGCGCCTGCATATCGCGTCGTCCACCATGGATCTCTCGGGCCTCGAGCTCGAATTGGGCTCAACCCGCGACCGCGCCTTTCGGCTGCGCAATGCGATCGCGGGCCTGAACACCGAGGTGGCGGCGGAGGCCGAATACACCTATGTGCTGATCGATTGCCCGCCCTCGCTCAATCTTCTGACCGTCAATGCGATGGCGGCGTCCGACGCCATCCTGGTGCCGCTGCAATGCGAGTTCTTCGCGCTCGAAGGCCTGTCGCAACTGCTGCAGACGGTGGAGCAGGTGCGCTCGACCCTCAATCCCAATCTGACCATCCACGGCATCGTGCTCACCATGTTCGACTCGCGCAACAACCTGTCGAACCAGGTGGTGGCCGACGTCAGGCAGTTCATGGGGGCCAAGGTCTACAACACCATGATCCCGCGCAACGTGCGCATCTCCGAAGCGCCGTCCTATGGCAAGCCGGTGCTGGTCTATGACCTTCGATGCGTCGGCAGCGAAGCCTATCTGAAGCTCGCGACCGAAGTGATCCAGCGCGAGCGCGAACTGCGCACCAATTGAGGGTTGGCGATGGCCGATGAAGCGCGTTCGCGACTGGGCCGCGGTCTTGCGAGTCTGATCGGGGATGTCGGCGGCGAGGCTTCTCATCCGGAGCGGCCGCGCGCGCAGCGCAAGGTTCCGATCGAATTCCTCAAACCCAATCCGCGCAATCCGCGCCGCGAGTTTGCCGCGGCCGAACTCGGCGAACTCGCCGATTCGATCAGGCAGCACGGCGTGATCCAGCCGATCGTGGTGCGTCCGGTGAAAGGCGTGCAGGATCGCTTCGAGATCATCGCCGGCGAACGCCGCTGGCGCGCCGCGCAGACCGCCGGCCTGCACGAGGTGCCGATCGTGCCGGTCGACGTCAGCGACAGCGATGCGCTGGAGATCGCGATCATCGAAAACGTGCAGCGCGAAGACCTCAATGCGATGGAAGAGGCGCAGGGCTATCACGCGCTGTCAGGTGAATTCAAACGTAGCCAGGAGGATATTGCCAAGATCGTCGGCAAGAGCCGCAGCCACGTCGCCAACATGATGCGGCTGACCAAACTGCCGGCCGAGGTTCAGGCCTATATCGCGCTCGGACAGCTGTCGGCCGGCCACGCGCGGGCCCTGATCGGCGTGCCCGATCCGCTGGCCGCCGCCAAGCGCATCGTCGAGGAAGGTCTCAACGTGCGCCAGGCCGAGGCGCTCGCGCATGACGAGGGCGTGCCGGTTCGCAAGTCCCAGAAGGCGCGCGGCGGCAAGGTGAGGGATGCCGACACGGCGGCGCTGGAAAAGCGGGTCTCTGACGCGCTCGGGCTGGCCGTCAGCATCGACCACCGCGATCCCGGCGGCACCGTCCAGATCCGCTACCGCGAGCTTGAACAGCTCGACGAGATCGTGCGGCGGCTGGGCGAGGGTAATTGATCGGCTACGATCCCCGCCGCTTTGCATTGACCGCGATCGACAGCAGCGCGCGCTGGGCGATCGCGGCGGCAAGCGCGGATTGCTTGCGCATCTCCAGCGCGGCCGCGGCGAGCTGCTCGATGATGATGAGCAGCCGCGCCGCGCTGAAGTTGCGCAGCGCGGTTTCGACATTCGGCTTGCGCGAAAAATGCAGCCGGGGAAATCCGCTGTCGAGCAGGCTCGACAGCGGCGTCCCCGCGGCCACCGCGAGCGCCGATTTATGCAGCCATGCCGCCTGGCGCTGCGCGGCGGAGATGATCATTCCGGGATAGGTGCCGGCCATCACGGCCTTGGCAAATTCCGTCTCGACCAGTTCGGGCCTGCCGGCGAACGCGCCGTCCACGATCGGATCGATCTTCAATTCGGAAGCATCCGAGACCACTGCCATCACATCGTCGAGCGTGACTTCGGCGTTGCCGTGCGCGTAGAGCGTGAGCTTGCGCAGTTCGTTGCGCGAGGCTTGGCGGTCGCCGCCGAGCAGAGCCGTCAGCGCGGCGCGCGCGTCCGGCGCGATGCGCAAATCCGAGACCCGCAACTCGTCGTCGATCAAACGGGCCAGATCGCGCTCGCCGTCGGGATAGCAGGCGATCGCGACCGCCGTCTTGGCGCGTTCGCAGGCCTTGCGCAGCGGCGATTCCGGCCTGAGCTCGCCGGCCTCGATGACGATGCGGCAATCCTTAAGCGCCAATTCCGCGAGCGTATCGACGCCGCTGGCAAAGCTGCGCGAGCCGGCGCGGACCCGGATGGCGCGACGGCCGCCGAACAGCGGAATGGTCATGGCTTCGTCGACCAGGCGGGAGGGCTCGGCAGAGAGCTCGTCGCCATCGAGCCGGACCACCGAAAACGGGTCGGTGGGATCATCGACGGCGGACCCGATCAGCGCATCGGCGCGCTCGCGCACCAGGCCGGCGTCGGGACCGTACAACAGGATAATGGGGCGGCCCGGATCAGGCCGGGCCAGAAAGGCGTCGATTTCTCTTCCGCGCAGCGCGACCACAGACTGGCCTTCACATCATTGCCGAATGACCGCGGCTCAGGTCCCGGCGACGAAGAACGACGCCAACCGGGTCTGGATGTTTTCCGCGATCTCCTGGGCCGCACGATCCTCGGCGTCGCGGAAGGCGCGGGAGCGGGAGAAGCGCTGGTAGCTGCCGGGCAGGTCATAGGAGACGCGGGAGAAGGTGGTACCCGTCATCACCGATTTGTTCGAGGCGATCTCGATCAGATTGTATTGGGCATCGATGCCGACATCCTCGTTGGTGGGCAGCCCCGTGGTCGGAGAGACGATCAGGGAGGTGCGGGATAGCGTGAACCGGAGCTCCAGCCGATGGGTTGGCGCCGTGCCGACGGCGCTGCCGTAGAGCTTGAACGCCAGCGCGTTACGGATGGCGACCCCGATTCGGGCTTCCTGCGACGCGGTTGGCTTAGCGACCGGCAGAAGCTCCACCCCCAACAGCTTTTCGCGCAAGGCGGGCGTGCCGTCGGCATGCTCCGCATACATCGGCTGAAAGCAGCCGGCGGTCAGCGCCGCGAGCGCAATCACGGCGAGGCACCGAGCGGCGAGGCGGGTTCTAGCCAACGACATTCACGATCCTCATGGGAACAATGATCACCTTGCGGGCGGCCTTGCCGCCGAGAGCTTGTTTTACCGCATCGAGGCCCAGAACGGCAGCCTCTATTTCCGGATTCCCGGCTTCTCGGGCCACCGTGACTTCGCCGCGCTTCTTGCCGTTAACCTGGACCACCAGCGACATGCTGTCTTCAACCAAGAGATCGCGTTCGATTTGGGGCCAATGGGCCTCTGAGACCAGGCCCGGCTGTCCCAGCACCTGCCAGCTTTCCTCGGCCAGATGCGGCATCATGGGCGCAAACAGCTGCACCAGGATGACCGCGGCTTCCCAAATCGCCCATTGCAGGTCTTGCGGACGCTCCGCCTCGCGCGCCAGGACCTCGCCCAGCACGTTGGCAAATTCCCGGATATAAGCCAGGCAGACGTTGAAATGCAGTCTTTCGATGCCGGTGGAGACCTTGTCGAGCGCCCCATGCGCCGCTTTGCGCAGCGCCAGTGCCTCGGGGCCGAATGCCGCCGGGCGCGCCGCGGGTTTGGTCGCAGCGATCCCAGCGGATTCATTCACCAGCCGCCATAGCCGCTGCACGAATCGCGAGGCGCCCTGCACCCGCTCGTCACTCCAGATCACGTCGCGATCCGGCGGCGAATCCGACAGCATGAACCAGCGCGCGACGTCGGCGCCATAACTATCGATGATGTCGTCGGGGTCGACGGTATTGCGCTTCGACTTCGACATCTTCTCGATGCCGCCGATCAGGATATCCTCTCCTGTCGTCAGCAGCTGGGCACGGCGGCCATTGCCGCCGGTCTCGATCCGGACCTCCGCCGGCGTCACGTAGCTGCCGTCGGCTTTTTGGTAGGTCTCGTGCACCACCATGCCCTGCGTGAACATGCCGTCGAAGGGTTCTTCCATGCCGATATGGCCGGTGGCCTTCATGGCGCGAATGAAGAAGCGGCTGTAGAGCAGGTGCAGGATCGCGTGCTCCACGCCGCCGATATACTGATCGACCGGCATCATCCGGTTCGCGACCTCAGGCGTTGTCGGCGCCTTGTCATTCCACGGATCGGTGAAGCGCGCGAAGTACCACGAGGAATCGACGAAGGTGTCCATGGTATCGGTTTCGCGCACGGCCTCGCCGCCGCATTGCGGGCAGCGCACATGCTTCCAGGTCGGATGATGGTCGAGCGCGTTGCCCGGCCGGTCGAAGGTCACATCCTCCGGCAACACTACCGGCAGGTCGTTGTCGGGCACCGGCACCACGTCGCAGATCGGGCAGTGGATCACCGGAATCGGACAGCCCCAATAGCGCTGCCGCGAGATGCCCCAATCGCGCAGCCGGAAATTCACCTTGCGCTGGCCGACCGCGCCCGACCTTGCCTCACCCGCGTGCAGGGGAGGGTCAGGGAGGGGGCGCACCTCAGCCTCCAACCGCCTCGCGACCTCTTCCTTGGCCTCTGCGATGGTCATGCCATCGAGGAAGCGTGAATTGATCATGCGACCGTCGCCGTCATAGGCGGTGTCGGTGATGACGAAGCTCAGGGGGTCCTGGCCCTCGGGGCAGACCACGGGCGTATTGCCGAGGCCATATTTATTGACGAAATCGAGGTCGCGCTGGTCGTGCGCGGGACAGCCGAAGATCGCGCCGGTGCCATATTCCATCAGCACGAAATTGGCGACATAGACCGGCAGCTTCCAGCCGGCATCGAACGGATGGATGGCCTTGATGCCGGTGTCGAAGCCAAGCTTCTCGGCGGTATCAATGATTTCCTGCGCGGTGCCATGGCGTTTGGCTTCCGCGATGAACGCGGCAAGTTCAGGATTCTTCGCAGCCGCCGCCTGCGCCAGCGGGTGATCGGGGGCGATCGCCATGAACTTGGCGCCGAACAGCGTGTCCTGGCGGGTGGTAAAAATCTTCAGCTCGCTCTCTCCCGCAGGCGCGGTGGCCGGATCGAGCGCGAAGCGGATCAGCATGCCTTCCGAGCGGCCGATCCAGTTGCGCTGCATCAGCCGCACCTTGTCGGGCCAGCGATCGAGCGTATCGAGTGCGTCCAATAGCTCCGGCGCGTACTTCGTAATCTTGAAGACCCACTGGCTCATCTCGCGCTGCTCGACCACGGCGCCGGAACGCCAGCCGCGGCCGTCGATCACCTGCTCGTTGGCGAGCACGGTCATGTCGACCGGGTCCCAGTTGAGCTTGCGCTTTTCGCGCTCGGCGAGACCGGCACGCAGGAAATCGTTGAACAGCTTCTGCTGGTGTTTGTAGTAACCGGGATCGCAGGTCGCGAATTCGCGGGCCCAGTCCAGCGAAAGTCCCATGGTCTGGAGCTGCCGCTTCATGGCGGCGATGTTGTCATAGGTCCAGGCCTTCGGCGCCACCTTGCGCTCGATCGCGGCATTTTCCGCCGGCAGCCCGAACGCATCCCAGCCCATCGGGTGCAGCACGTTGTAACCCTTGGCCCGCATATAGCGCGCCAGCACATCGCCCATGGTGTAGTTGCGGACGTGACCCATGTGGATGCGCCCGGACGGATAGGGGAACATCTCGAGCACGTAGTATTTCGGCCTCGGGTCGTCGTTTTTTGACGCGAAGATCGCCTTCTGGTCCCACTGGCGTTGCCAGCGCGGCTCGGATTCACGTGCGTTGTAGCGTTCGGAGATCATGGAATATTAACGGTTTTTGATGGATTCGAGCCGTTCAGCCGACGGCGGACTAGGCCACAAAAGCGGCCGGGGGGTCAACGGCCCGGCCCTTCAAAATGCCGGACGGCGAGCCTCAGCTCGCCAGCGCGATCCCATCATCGGCGGCCCGCACCAGCCGGTGCTCGACCACCGTATTGCGGCCGCGATGTTTGGCGGCATAGAGAGCGGCGTCGGCGGCCTCGATCAGGTCGCCTGACGGCTGGCCGTCATGGGGCCGGGTACCGGCGACCCCGACGCTGACGGTGACAATCCGATAGCCGGACGTTTGGTGCGGCATGGCCAGGCTCTCGATCGCCGCGCGCACGTGCTCGCCAATTTCTCGCGCCCTCGCCGGGCTGGTGTTTGGCAGCAGCAGACAAAATTCCTCGCCGCCATAGCGTACGGCAAAGCCCATGCTCTCGTCGGCAACGGCGGCCAGCGCTTCGCCGAGCCTGGAGAGGCAGGCGTCACCTTCGGGGTGGCCGTAGCTGTCGTTGAACAGCTTGAAGTGATCGACGTCGATCATCAAGAGCGACAGTTCGTTATCGCATTGGATCGCCTTCATCCATTCGAAGTCGAGCCGGCTCTGGAACCCGCGGCGGTTGGCGAGACCGGTCAGCATGTCGATCGATGCCATCACGGTAAGGCGGTCGTTGGTGGCGAGCAGTTCGCGCTCACGCTGGCCGAGCTGGGCTGCCATCGCGTTGAAGGCGCGGGCCAGCGGCACGAATTCGGCCGGCAGCACCTTGTACGAGACGCGCGCCGACCAGTCGCCCTGGCCGAAGCGCTTTGCCATCGCCGCCATCAGCCCGATCGGCTGGATCACGATTTTCTCCGCGGCGACCAATGCGCCCAGCAGTACGAACAGGCAGACGAACGCCAATTGCAGATAGGCGGTATGAAGCTCGCGATCGGCGCTGGTGGCAAACCGCGCTTCGTCGACTGTGATGACCAGCCGCGATGCGGTCCGGGGAATGCGGGCAAAGTTCACCGCGCGCCGTGAGCCATCAGCGGCGAGGTAGGAGGCCGTGCCTTCGATATCGTCCGAGCCATCATCCTTGTCTGCGACGGCGGCAAGCAGCGGCGCGTCATCGAGCGCGTGACCGATCCTGTCGGCCTGATCCCACGGCGCGGCCAGAACCGTTCCTTCGCTGTCGATCAGAACGGCGGACACGCCGGGCCGGCCGCCGAGCTCGTCCATCATCTTCGACATCCAGTCGAGACTGATCGCCGCAACAATGACCGCGTCCTCGCCGGCAGCGACGGCGGATACCGGATAGGCCGCGGTCATGATGGGCTGCTTCACGCCCCGGCCATAGAGGTAATCGCTGAACACGAAACCATGGCCTTGCACCGCCTTCCTGAAATAACTGCGGTCGCCGAGATCGAGTCCGACCAGGCTGGGCAAGGTTGAGCATTGCACCAGGCCGTTGCCGCCGACAAACGACAGGCTGACGATCCACGGCAGCTCGACCTGCAGGCTCGCGCGCAGCATATCGCAGCTGCGGCCGACGCCCCCGGCCGAAGCCCTGATATAGGCGGTCGATTTCACCATGGTCTCGACCGACGTGATGATTTCACGCTGTGCCTGAACGCTGTGCTCGGCAATGGCCGTGAATTCCACTGACGCCGCCGCGATCTCCTTGCTGCGGGTGTCCTCGAGCGAACGGGCGCGTTCCAGCATCAGGGGCGCCACGACAATCAGCGCCAGCAGCGCCAATCGCGCACGGATGCCGCGAAGCTGCTTGAGTTTCACTCTTCTGCGATTGAAACTGACCCGTGACATCGCCTTCCCCTGTCCCCACATGAACGCTAACGGACAGGGCTCAAGAAGCCGTTCCTGAACTAGGTAAAAAGTGAATTAGACCGCTGACGACTAAAAGGCCGCAATGACCCCGCTGCATACCTCGCCGATAACCGCGCATTTACCAAACGGGCTTGCCAGGGTGGAGCAGGAGATTGCGCGCGCCTGCAATGAAGCGCGCCGGGATCGCGCGGCGGTCACCCTGATCGCCGTGTCGAAAACCTTCGACGCGGGTGCCATTTCGCCGGTCATCGAAGCCGGCCAGCGCGCATTCGGCGAAAACCGCGTACAGGAAGCCAAAGCGAAGTGGCCGGCGTTGCGGTCGGCTCACCCCGATATCGCGCTGCATCTGATCGGTCCGTTGCAATCCAACAAGGCGAAGGAGGCGGTGGCGCTGTTCGACGCCATCCATTCGGTCGACCGTCCGAGTATTTGCGAAGCCTTGGCCAAGGAAATCGCCGTTCAGAAGCGCCATCCCCTGTTGTTTGTCCAGCTCAATACCGGCGAGGAGCCGCAGAAAGCGGGCGTCGCACCCCATGAAGCCGACGCCTTCATTGCCCGCTGCCGCGACAACTATGGCTTGGCGATCTCCGGCCTGATGTGCATTCCGCCCGTCAATGAAGGGCCGGCGCCGCATTTCGCGCTGACCGCAAAGATCGCCGCGCGCAATGGGCTTGCCAACCTGTCGATGGGCATGAGCGCCGACTTCGCCATCGCAATCCAGTTCGGCGCCACCCATGTCCGGGTCGGCTCGGCGATTTTCGGGGCGCGGTGAAGTTATGCGAACCCCACCGACACCCTTCCAATCGAACTGAAGTCGGCGGTCATCCGATCGCCGGCCGCTATCGGCAGCGGCGGATGACAGGTTCCCGTGGTCACCACCTCGCCGGCCCGCAGCGTAATGCCGAGCTGGCGCAGTTCGTTGGCAAGCCACGCCAGTGCGATCCGGGGATCGCCCAGCACGTTCTTGCCGTGACCGATGAAATGCCGGTCCCGCAGCGCAATGTCCGGCTTGTGCTCGACCAGATCGAGCGCCCGCCAGTCACAGGGCGCCGCGGCGCCGAGCACGAACAAATGCGCGCAGGCATTATCGGCGATGATTTGCGCGGCCCCCGCAGTGACGAAATCCGCGAACCTGGAATCCGGGATCTCGATCGCCGGATGCAGCGTGCCGACCGCATCGAGAACCTCGCCTACCGTGTAGGGCTGGGCTCGCGGCGGCAGATCGGCCGCCATGCGAAAGGCAAACTCCGGCTCGGCGACGCGCATCTCATTTCCCGCCATGGCGGCGGTGCCGCCATTCGCAATCACCGTGTCAGAGAGAATGCGTCCGGCCATCGGGCCATCGACGTTGATGTGCCGTTGTCCGGCCTCGCTGGTGGCCGCGATTTTCCAGCCGAACAGGCTTCCGCTCGAATAATTCGCGAACGCGGACTGGATCGCATAGGCCTCCCTGCGGTCACGCGGGCGCAGCGAGGCTTCGAGTCCCCCGAGCTTGGTGCCGGTGCGCCAATGATCGTACAGGGTCCGGGCCGCGGCTGCGATCTGATGTTCGTCGAGCATTGTGTTGTCATCCCATGGTGGCGTCGGTTGGCCTGCTCCGCATGACGGCAATGACGAGCCGGGAAATTCTTACCCAATCACAATCCGGGTCCGCGGTGACAGTCGCCGGAGCAACTGAAGCATGGTCGTTTTCGTCATGGCAATGCAGCCGGCGGTTGGACCAAAATTGTCGCGCGCCAGATGCAGGAACACCGCGCTGCCGCGGCCGGCGATGCGCGGGCTGCGGTTGTGATCGATCTCGACGATGAAGTCGTAAAGGTGATCGGGGCGCGTGAGCCGGTCGCCGCCGCGCTCGCGATTGAGCCGCACCGGCTGGTTATAGTGCCGGCTTGAGGGATCTTCGCACCAGGCATCTTCCGGCCGGATGGCGCGGACCGGCAACAAGGTCCGCGGCCTGGGGTAGCGGTCGGCGCGCCACCACACCTGCCTTGGCCGGAAAGTGCCTCTCGGCGTCCCTCCGTCGCCCTCGCGCTTGTTGGCCCTGATGCCGCCGCGGCCGAGCGCGACCGGGAAAACCTGTCCGCCCGCGATTAAAAAGCCCCGGCGCGGATCCCCGGCGGCGGCACGAATGCGCACCAGCGCGGCCGGCCGGCGGGCCCGAGGTGATTGGTAAGACTTTGAATTCAAAGGTTTTTCCATTTGATGCGCAAATCCCGCATGGCCCATTCCGCCGGCAAATACTCTATTTCACCCATTACAGGACATTCATCCAAATGCTTCTGAATTCTGGGTTAGACTGGTCGACGGCTTGTGAATCGGTAACAGTTCCCTAACTCAAGCCGAATGCTGAGATGACGAACCCGATGATAGCACCGGGGACCCGGCTGACGGCGCTCCCGCCTGCAGCATTATCCCCAGGAGGATTTGTACCGATGGCCAATGCCCGCAAGATCCTGATCGTGGACGACGACACCGATCTGCGCGACACGCTGGTGGAGCAACTGTCCCTGCATGACGAATTCGAGGCCTCTGCCGTCGATACCGGCGCCAAGGGCGCCAGCGCCGCCAAGACCAATTCCCCCGACCTCGTCTTGATGGATGTCGGCTTGCCGGATACCGACGGCCGCGAAGTCGTACGTTCGCTGCGCAAGGGCGGCTTCAAGGCCCCGATCATCATGCTGACCGGGCACGACACCGATTCGGACACCATTCTGGGGCTGGAGTCCGGCGCCAATGATTACGTGGCAAAGCCGTTTCGCTTCGCGGTGCTGCTGGCGCGGATCCGGGCGCAGTTGCGCCAGCACGAGGCCAGCGAAGACGCGGTGTTTTCGGTCGGCCCCTACAGTTTCCGGCCCGGCTCCAAGATGCTGACCGGCGCCAATGCCAGGAAGGTGCGTCTGACCGAAAAGGAAACCGCGATCCTTCGATTTCTCTATCGCGCGGGCCAGATGCCGGTGTCGCGGGAAACCCTGCTGCAGGAAGTGTGGGGCTATAATTCGGGCGTCACCACCCATACCCTGGAAACCCACATCTATCGCTTGCGTCAGAAGATCGAGAAGGACGCCGCCAACCCGGAAATACTGGTGACCGAAGCCGGCGGCTATAAGCTGGTGCCGTGACCAGGTTCAAGCGCGGCTTGTCATTGCCTGGCTTGGTACAGGCTTCCGATCATTCGGTCCGAGATGTCGATCGAAGATGATATCGCATTGCTGGAGCGGGTCCCGACCTTGCATTTGTTGGGGACGGCCGCCCTTCGCATGCTGGCGATCGGCTCCGAGCAGCGCAATGTCGGGCGCGGCGACCGGCTGTTTCGCCTCGGCGACGAGGCCGATGCGGGCTTTATCGTTCAACGCGGCAGGTTCCGGATCGAGGACGGCAATGGCGCCGAAATGATCGCCGGACCGGGCGCCATGATCGGGGAGCTCGCCCTGATCGTCGCGATGCAGCGTCCGTCGAGCGCGACCGCGCTGGAGCCATCCACGGTGATCCGGATCGCGCGCAGCCTGTTCCAGCGCGTGCTCGAAAGCGATCCCGGTGCCGCGAGCCGGCTGCGTGATGAATTCGCCACCCGTACCAGCGAGATCGCCAGCGATCTCCTGATCGCAGGCGCCAAGCTCAGCAACTCTTGATCACACGTCGAGGGTGACCGTCACCGGAACGTGGTCGGAGGGCCGTTGCCAGCCGCGCGCGTCGCGGCTGATGCGGAAATCGCTGACACATTCGTTGAGGGCGCGCGATACCCAGATGTGATCAAGCCGGCGCCCCCGATCCGCAAGGGTCCAGTCGGCGGCGCGATAGCTCCACCAGGTATAGACCTTTTCCGACAACGGAATGCGTTGCCGCGCCACATCGATCCAGTCGCCATGCGCCTGCGCCGCCAGCAGCTTCTCGCATTCGATCGGGGTATGCGACACGATCTTCAGCAATTGCCTGTGCGACCATACATCGTTTTCATGCGGCGCGACGTTGAGATCGCCGACCAGGATATGCCGGTCATCGCCGCGCGGATGCAGCGGCTCGCAGGCCTTCATCTCGTCGAGGAACCGAAGCTTGTGCTCGAATTTCGGATTGAGCGCGGGATCGGGAATATCGCCGCCGGCCGGAACATAGAAGTTGTGCAGCACCAGCGGCTTTTCGAGCTGCGCGTTGGCGCCGAACGCGACCGAGATGTGACGCGAGTCGATCTTGTCGCAGAAGGTGCGAATGTCGGTGCGCTCGAACGGCAGCTTCGAGATCACCGCGACGCCGTGGTATCCCTTCTGCCCGTTCAGCGCGACATGCTCGTAGCCGAGGCGACGGAAGCGCTTGCGCGGAAATGCATCATCGATGCATTTGGTTTCCTGCAGGCAGAGCACGTCCGGCCGCACCGTTCTGAGGAATCTGGCGACCAGGTCGATGCGCAGCCGCACCGAGTTGATGTTCCACGTGGTCAAGGAAAGCCGCATCAAGGGACTATTACGGCTGCTGCGCGCAGCGCAAGCGACCAAGCCGCCGGCTTCATATAAATCTCTGGATTAAGCTGCAGGGTCGGTCGCCGGGTCAGGCCGAGGCTAACCCGGCGAGGTCTGATAGACCGTAAAGTCGATCTTGAACAGGCTCGGATCGAGCTTCTTGGAGCTGTCCAGATTGTAGACCGCGACGGTGGTGTCATAGCCCTGCGGATCGGTAACCGTCCACTGCTTGAGCTGGCCGTCCTTGGCGCCGACCATCAGCATCAGCCGGCTGGTACCGACCAGCGCCTGCTTCTCCTCGATGGTGACGCTGATATACAGCTCATCGGCGGTCACGCTCACGACGTTGGTGTCCTTCATCAGATCGATGCGGTCCGACAGCAGATAGCGCAGCGGCGTCTGCGACAGCGGATAGATGTCCTGGGTCGCCAGCTTACGGTCTCGAACCACCAGCGTTGTTCCGTCTGCGACGATGTCGATCGGACTGGGCGGATCATACTCGAAACGCACCTTGCCGGGCTTCTGGATGTAGAAATCGCCCTTGGTCTTGGTGCCGTCGGGCCCGACTTGAACAAAATTCCCGACCAGCGTCTGTAGCGACGAGAGATAGGCGCTTACCCTGGCGGCTTGCGCCTTCTGATTCGCATCAAAGGAGGAAAATATGTTGACCGGAACGTTACGGCGCGGATCCGGAATGACCGGCTCCGGCGGCGCTGCCGCATTGGCCCCGGTGGTGAGCGGGCCCCGCTGCGACTCCGAGGCGCTGAGCTGCAGGCCGCTGCGGGTTTTGGGCGCGGGTTTTGGCATCGGTACGCCCTGGGCCGAGCATGGCGCCGCCATGCCGACGATGTAGGCGAAGGTCAGCAACGCCAAGCCGGCGCGAGCGCCGCCAAACGCGAATGGTTCGGCCATTCGAAAATTCAGATTTCTCTTCAATGCGCGATCTCGACAGGAGGTGAGGTATCTTATCGTGGTTTGGTCGAAGGCAGATATGGCTTTTCCGTGATCATTTGATGCCCCATTCCGCCCATTGCATCAGAATTGGCTCTCTTCTTCCTCGACCAGAATCTCGCGTTTTCCGGCGTGATTGGCCTGGCCGACGATCCCCTCGATTTCCATCCGCTCCATCAGCGAGGCGGCGCGGTTATATCCGATCTGCAGCCGACGCTGGATATAACTGGTGGAAGCCTTGCGGTCGCGCTTGACGATTGCCACCGCCTGCGCAAACAAATCGCCGGCGCCTTCCGCACCACCCATGCCGGTCTGGTCGAATACCGCGCCGTCTTCGTCGGCAGGCTCTTCCGCGGTAACGGCTTCGAGGTATTCGGGCGCGCCTTGCGACTTGAGATGGCGGACCACCTTTTCGACCTCTTCGTCCGAGACGAAGGGGCCGTGGACGCGGCTGATGCGACCGCCGCCGGCCATGTAAAGCATGTCGCCCTGTCCAAGCAATTGCTCGGCGCCCATTTCGCCGAGGATGGTGCGGCTGTCGATTTTCGACGTGACCTGAAAGGAGATCCGGGTCGGGAAGTTGGCCTTGATGGTGCCGGTGATGACATCCACCGACGGCCGCTGCGTCGCCAGCACCACGTGCAGGCCGGCGGCGCGGGCCATCTGCGCCAGACGCTGCACCGCGCCCTCGATATCCTTGCCGGCGACCATCATCAGGTCGGCCATTTCGTCAACGATGATGACGATGAAGGGCAGTGGCTCGAGATCGAGCTTCTCGTCCTCGTAGATGGCCTTGCCGGTTTCCTTGTCGAAGCCGGTATGCACCGTGCGCGTCAACTCCTCACCCCTGGATTTTGCCTCCAGCAGGCGGGCGTTGTAGCCATCGATGTTGCGCACGCCGAGCTTGGACATTTTCTTGTAGCGCTCTTCCATCTCGCGCACCGCCCATTTCAGCGCTACCACGGCCTTCTTCGGATCGGTCACGACCGGCGTCAACAGATGCGGAATGCCGTCATAGACGGACAGCTCCAGCATCTTCGGGTCGACCATGATCAGGCGGCACTGATCCGGGCGCAGCCGATACAACAGGCTGAGGATCATGGTGTTGATGGCAACCGACTTGCCGGAGCCGGTGGTGCCGGCGATCAGAAGATGCGGCATCCGCGCCAGGTCGACGATGATGGATTCGCCGCCGATATTCTTGCCAAGACAGAGCGGAAGTTTTGCGACCGTTTCGATGTAGTCCTTGACCGCCAGCAATTCGCGCAAATAAACCTTTTCGCGATGCGGGTTCGGCAATTCGATGCCGATGGCGTTGCGGCCGGGCACCACCGCGACGCGCGCCGACAGCGCGCTCATCGAACGCGCGATGTCGTCGGCAAGGCCAATCACGCGCGACGATTTGATGCCGGGCGCGGGCTCCAACTCGTACAGCGTGACCACCGGGCCGGGATGGGCCTTGACGATTTCGCCGCGGACCCCGAAGTCGCCGAGCACGCCTTCCAGCGTGCGCGAATTGGTGTCGAGTTCCGACTTGCTCAGCGGCTGGCGATCCGATGCCTTCGGCGCGGACAGCACGGCAATCGGCGGCAGCTCGAACCTGACGGAGGCTTTTCGGGAGGGGGCGCGGGCTGCCGCCTTCTTGCGCGGCCGCGGACTTGCGGGAATTTCGTCTTCTTCGTCCGGTTCGGTCTCGAAATCCTCGTCGCGCGGTTCGGACGGGGACACAGCCGGGCCCTCGCCGAGATGGGGTTCCAGACGCTCGAACGAAATCCCGCGCGATGCCGATGGGCTGGCGACCAACCAGCCGTAGGTCCGGGTCAACAGCCACCACAGCCGCGCTCGCGCGCTCATTGCGGCATGAAAGACCCACCCCAACGAGACCGAGCCGGCGCGGTCATCCTCTTCGACCAAGGGTGTGTCGTCGTCCTCGATCGGCGTCGCTTCATCCTCCTGCGGCGGGCGCGAGCCCCACCCGCTGGCCAGCAGGAAAGTCGCAACGACGGCAGCGCTCAGCAGGGTCCCGAGCGCGAGACGATAGACCGGTCCGGGCGCACCGAATACCACGGCAGGGGCGCGCACCAGCGCGTCGCCGACGACGCCGCCGAGCCCGGTCGGCAGCGGCCAAGCCCCGCCATGAGGCCAGCAGCTGGCAAATCCGGCCGAGGTCAGCGCGCAAAGCAGCCAACACGCGATCCGCAGCGGTTCCCGGTCGAAGGGGCGGTGGTTGAGCATGCGCCAGCCCCACACCGCCACCGGCAGGATCAGCATGATGGCGCCGAGGCCGAGGATCTGCATCGAGAGATCGGCCCCAATCGCGCCGGGATAACCGACAATATTGCGGATGGCGCGCGAGGTCGCGTGGCTTAGACTGGGATCCTGTACCGACCACGTCATCAGCGCGGCGGCCGCCACGCCGGCCAGCGCGATCAGGCCCAGTCCAGCGAGCTGGCGCAGCCGGCGGGCCAGCGCCTCGCGGATCGACGCCGGCAACTGGCCGACCAGAGGAATAACGCGTTCGATCGCCGGCATGCTCATCGGGCTTCCGCGATTAGCCTAGAATTTCGACCAGCCGGTGCAACGCCTCGGCGGTTGTCTCATGATCCTGCACCAGCGCCAGCCGGATATAGCCGGAGCCGGGATTGAAGCCGTCGGGCTGCGGCCGGGCCAGGTAACTTCCGGGCACCACGCGCACACCGCCGTCCTTGTAGAGCCTGACCGTTGCCGCCTCGTCGCCGCCCTGCGCCGACACATCGAGCCAGACGCAGAAGCCGCCAGCGGGCCGCCGATAGCCGTAGCGCTCCTTCAGGATCTGGTCGGCAGACTCGAATTTCATGCGGTAGAGGCGGCGGTTCTCTTCAACATGGGCCTCGTCATGGTAGGCGGCGATCGCGACATGCTGCAGCGGCACCGGCACCTGGGGCGCGGCGACGTTGCGCAGCTCATGGAACAGACCGAGAAATTTCCGGTCGCCGGCGACGAAACCGACCCGCATGCCCGGCAGATTGGAGCGCTTCGATAATGACTGGAACGCAACCACATTGGCGAAGTCGGGCCCGGCGCATTCCAGCATGCTGCCCGGTGCAGCCCGGGTATAGATCTCCGAATAACATTCGTCGCTGAGGATCATGAAGCCGAAACGGTCGGCCAGTTGCTTCAGGCGGCGGAAGTAGTCCTTGGAGGCCACCGCGCCTTGCGGATTGGCTGGCGAGGCGATGTAGAGCGCCACGGTGCGCGCCAGCGTGGCGTCATCGAGCGCATCGAGGTCCGGCAGGAAACCGTTGGCGAGCGTGGTCGGCAGATAGACCGCCTCGCAATTGGCGGCGCGCGCGCCGGCCCCATAGGCCGGATAGAACGGATTGGGCATCAGAATGGCGGGCCTGCCGTGGCGCTGGCCGCCAGCGCGCGCGGCGGTGATGGCGGCGAAAAACAGCCCCTCGCGGCTGCCGTTCAAGACCAGGATCTCGCTGTCGGGATCGATCGGCCGCGGCAGCGCGAAGCGGTTGGAAAGCCAGTCAGCCGCGGCCCGCCGGAACGGTTCGATGCCCCGGGCGATCGGATAGCGTCCGAAATCGGCGATGTGTTGGGCGAGAACCGGGCCGACGAAGCCGGGCACCGGATGCTGCGGCTCGCCCAGCGACAGCGTAATCAAGGGCTTACCCGGCTGGTACGGGGCCAGGAGCTCGGTCAGCCGGGCAAATGGCGAGCGCTCGCTTTCGGCAGTACCGTCGCTATGCGGCGCGCGGAATGAAGCGGTCATGACCATACTCGAAGCGCCAGCACTCTGCTCGGCCGATCCCAACTGAGACCCGCGTGATGCGGATCAGACCACCATAGATAGGGCAGGGTAAAGACGCGATTAACCATCGGCCAAACTGGACATTTTGTGGGGTATTACCATATTATTGAGAGTAATACTTTTGGAGACCGCCGATGGCAAGCAGACTCACGAGCAAAGGTCAGGTCACGATCCCGAAGCCGATCCGTGATCACCTCGGGATCGTTCCCGGCAGTGAAATCGCCTTCCGCCGCGCCCCGGACGGGAGCATCGTGATCGAGAGGGCGGATGGGATCCGACAGGAGAGCCGGTTCGCCAAGCTGGTCGGCAGTGCCGGCCCAGGGCCGACGACCGATGAAATAATGGCACTGCTGCGCGGAGACGATGAGTGACGTTGGTTGACACCAATGTCCTGCTGGATGTCTTCACGAAGGACCCAAAGTGGCTGGATTGGTCGTTGGCGCGGTTGAGCGACGCCGCTATCCGAGGGCCATTGTTGATCAATGATGTGATCTATGCGGAAACATCGACCCGCTATACCACCATTGATCATTTCGAAGCCGTGGTAGCCGCCGCCGGCATCGCGGTGGCGCCCACGCCACGGATGGCGCTCTTTCTCGCCGGCAAGGCTTTCGCGCGTTATCGAGGCGCCGGCGCCATTCGTACCGGCGTGCTTGCTGATTTCTTCATCGGAGCCCATGCGGCGGTCGCACGCCTGCCGCTGCTTACCCGCGACGCGCGACGTTATCGGAGTTATTTTCCGACCGTCGAATTGATCGCGCCGGAACCAGAGGCCTGATCAAACACACAAAAGAAAGGGGCCCCAGCTTGCGCTGGAGCCCCTCAACGGTCGGGGCATTGCCGGGTATGTGCCCAAACCGTAGTTCTGGGTGCGATCCCCAAGGGCGATCGCACCCCGGGAGAACTTACATATTGTAGGCGCGTTCGGTGTGCTCGGTGATGTCCAAGCCTTCGCGTTCGGTCTCGGCGTTGGCGCGCAGGCCGACGATGACATCGACCACCTTGTAGAGGATCGCCGAACCGATGCCCGACCACACCAGCGTGGTGCAGACGCCCCAGGTTTGCGAGATCATCTGCGCCGCGAAGTCGTAGTCGGCGATCTTGCCGGTGGTGTAGTCCATGATGCCGGTGCCGCCGAGCGCCGGATTGACCAGGATGCCGGTCCCGAGCGCGCCGACGATGCCGCCGACGCAGTGGACGCCGAACACGTCGAGGGAGTCGTCATAGCCGAGCGCGTTCTTCACCACCGTGACGAAGAACAGGCAGACGACGCCGACCACGAGGCCAAGAACGATCGCGCCCATCGGACCGGAGTAGCCGGCCGCGGGCGTGACCGCCACCAGACCCGCCACCGCGCCGGAGATGGCGCCGAGCACCGAAGGATGGCCTTTGACCATCCACTCCGCGAACATCCACGACAACGCCGCCGCCGCGGTCGCGACGAAGGAGTTGGTCATGGCGAGCGCAGCGCCGCCATTGGCCTCGAGGTTGGATCCGGCGTTGAAACCGAACCAGCCGACCCAGAGCAGCGAGGCACCGATCATCGACATGGTCAGCGAGTGCGGGGCCATCAGATCCTTGCCGTAGCCGATCCGCTTGCCGATCATCAGCGCGCCGACCAGGCCGGCGATGCCGGCATTGATGTGCACCACGGTGCCGCCGGCGAAGTCAATCGCGCCCTTCTTGAAGACCCAACCAGCATCGGCATTGACTTCGTCGAGCTTGGCCTGAGCCGCTGTCTTTGCCGCCGCGTCGCCTGCCGCGGCGAGCGCCTTGACCGCATCCGAGATCGCGTCCGGACCGGCCCAGTACCAGACCATGTGCGCGATCGGAAAATAGATCAGCGTCACCCACAGCGGGATGAACAACGCGACCGCCGAGAATTTCATGCGTTCGGCGAAGGCGCCGACGATGAGCGCGGGCGTAATGGCCGCAAACGTCATCTGGAAGCAGACGTAGACGAGCTCGGTGATGTTGGCGTCGACGCTGAAGGTCGCCGCCTTGGAGTCCGGCGTCACGCCCATCAGGAAGGCCTTCGAGAAGCCGCCGATGAAGTCGGAGCCGCCGGTAAAGGCGAGGCTGTAGCCGTAAAGCGCCCACAGAATAACGACGATGCACACGGTGTAGAAGACCTGCATCAGCACCGAAAGCATATTCTTGGAGCGGACGAGGCCGCCGTAGAACAGCGCAAGCCCCGGGATGGTCATCAGCAGTACCAGCACTGTCGATGTCAGCATCCAGGCATTGTCGCCCTTATTGACCGTTGGCTCCGCACAGGCCGCGGTTGCGGCGAACACGCCGACGGCAAAAGCTGCCAATCCCGCGCGATAGGGACGCTTGAACGTCATTTCATATTACTCCTGATTGGATCTGGGTTGAGCGCGAAATCAAAGGGCGGCGCCGTCGGCCTCTCCGGTGCGGATGCGAACCGCATGCTCAAGGCTGATGACGAAGATCTTGCCGTCGCCGATCTGTCCGGTTTTGGCCGCCGATGTGATGGCCTCGATGGTCTTGTCGACCTGGTCCGAGGCAATGGCCACCTCGATTTTGATCTTGGGCAGAAAGCTCACCGCATATTCTGCACCGCGATAAATTTCTGTATGGCCCTTCTGGCGGCCATATCCCTTTACTTCGGTCACCGTCAGACCATGAACGCCAATGGCGGTCAGGGCATCGCGGACTTCTTCGAGCTTGAATGGCTTGATGATCGCCATAACAATTTTCATTGGGTCCTATCCCCGCTTGGGCCCGATCCAAACTCGACCGGACGGTACGACTGAGGTTCGCCGCGCGGAGAGTTGACTACGCGGGCACAGTCGGGCCGCTAGAATCAAATGCCGTGCCAGATCGGATGGGCTCGCTAACGGGCTATGAATGCGAGCCTTTTCCCGCTCCGGTCGAACCGGTCGGAACGATGCTATTGACTCGTGCCCAAAGTTTAATCAAGGCGGCCTAAAATGTGAGCACAACAGACTCCGAACATAATCGTGCTCATTGGGCGGGCAGTTTTGAGGTATTAGAATAGTAACGGCGCAGCCGAGTCAGCGCCGCGCCTTTGTCTTTGTGGGGAAATAATACGGCCGGGGTATGATTCAGAGGGCGTCGCTATCGGTTTCACCGGTCCGGATGCGCTTAGCACTGTCGATCGGGATCACGAAGATCTTGCCGTCGCCGATCTGGCCGGTGCGCGCGCTCGTGGTGATGGCCTCGACGGTCTGGTCGGCGAGCTGAGAGGCCACGGCGACTTCGATGCGCAGTTTCGGCAGGAAATTCACCACGTATTCGGCGCCGCGATAAACTTCGGTATGACCTTTCTGGCGGCCGTAGCCCTTGACCTCGATGACGGTCATGCCGTTGACCCCGATTGCGGTGAGGGCCTGGCGCACCTCGTCCAGTTTGAATGGTTTGATGATGGCAACAACGAGCTTCATGATCAGGCCTTCGTTTCTCTGAATTCGCTTGATGGTGACCGCGGCTTGGTTCGCGCCCGGACAAGTTTGGCATCTTTCCGCGCCAAAGGCACAAAAAGTTGCAGCTGCGCGCCCGAAAATCGATCGTGGGCAGTGCCTCCGCTGTGGACACCGGCTTTCCCGGGTCCCCGCGCTCTACCTGCGCTCGCGCAGAGAGCCTTCCTGCGCGACCGAGGCCACCAGCGTGCCGTCCTGCTTGAAGATCATGCCGCGGGTCAGGCCGCGGCCGCCCTGCGCGCTCGGGGAGTCCTGGGCATACAGCAGCCATTCGTCGGCCCGGAACGGGCGGTGAAACCACATCGCGTGATCGAGGCTCGCCGGCATCATGCGCTTGTCGAACAGCGTCCTGCCGTAACGCGCCATCGCCGCATCCAGCAGCGAAAAATCCGAGGCATAGGCCAGCGCGCACATATGCAGCGCCGGATCGTCCGGCAGCTTCGATGCGGTGCGGATCCAGACATGGATGCGGCCGTCCTCGATCTTCTGGCCGAAATAGCGGTTGAGTTCGACCGGACGCAGCTCGATCGGGCGGTCGGATTCGTAATAGCGGCGGATGAACTCCGGCATCTCCCGGAACATCGGCTGTTTGGCGACTTCCTCGGCGGTGAGCTTTTCCGGCGGCGGCACATCCGGCATCTTGTCCTGATGATCGAACGCGCCGACTTCATCGACATGGAACGAGACCATGATCGAGAAGATGGCATGGCCGTGCTGGATCGCGGTGACGCGGCGCGTCGTATAGCTCTTGCCGTCGCGCAGCCGCTCGACCTCGTAGATGATCGGGATCTGCGGATCGCCGGGCAGAATGAAATAGCAATGCAGCGAATGCGGCAGGCGCCCCTCGACGGTGCGGCACGCCGCCACCATCGCCTGTCCGATGACTTGTCCGCCGAACACCCGCTGCCAGCTCGTCTTCGGACTGTTGCCGCGGAACATGTTCACCTCGATCGGCTCGAGATCGAGAATGGAAATCAGGTCAATCAGTCCTTTGGACATGGATTTGCTTTCATTTCCTTGTCGTTCGGGCGGCGTGGCCAGGCCTCGGTTCCGCAATATTAAATGAAAACCACCACGACATTTTCCGGCGAGGCCGCCCGGCCCCGGAATGACTATTCGGAGCGGCGGACCCTTGTTTGGTGAAACTGTTTCGCCCAGCTATAGTCAGGTGGCAAGCCTCGTCTTATGGCGCAAGCGGGTAAGGTTTCAGCATGGCGGCACAGCGGAGCATCGTGATCGGCGGCGGAGGTTTCGCGGGGCTGGCGCTGGCGCTGGCACTGCGCCAGGGCCTTGGCCCCGATGTCGCCGTGATCGTGGCCGATCCGGCGCTGGCGGCTCGGCCGAGCCGCGATCCGCGCGCCACCGCCATCATCGCCGCCTGCCGCCGGCTGCTGGGGACGCTTGGGGTATGGGACCAGGTTGCGGGTCAGGCCCAGCCCATGCTCGACATGGTCGTTACCGATTCCAGCCTCGCAGACGCCACCCGTCCGGTATTCCTGACCTTTGCCGGAGACGTCGAGCCCGGCGAGCCGTTCGCGCATATGGTCGAAAACCGCTATCTGATCGATGCGCTGATCGGCCGCGCGGAAGCCTGCGGCATCGATCTGCGCGCCAGCGCGGTGACGACATTCGATGCCCGTGGCGGAAGCATCGACGTGACGCTTTCGGATGGCGCGACGATCGCGGCCAGCCTGTTGGTGGCAGCCGATGGCGCGCGCTCGAAATTGCGCGAGCAGGCCGGCATCGCTACCCATGGCTGGGACTACGATCAATCCGGCATCGTGGTCACTGTCGGTCACGAGCGCGACCATCAGGGCCGTGCCGAAGAGCACTTCCTGCCCGCCGGACCCTTTGCGATCCTGCCGCTGACCGGCCGACGCTCCTCGCTGGTATGGACCGAGAAGCGCAGCGAGGCGGCCCGGATCACGGCGCTCGGCGAGGCAGAGTTTCACCACGAGCTCGAGCAGCGCTTCGGCCTGCACCTCGGCGAGATCAGGGCGCTCGACAAACCCAGGGCGTTTCCGCTCAGCTATTTCGTCGCGCGCTCGTTCATCGGCGATCGGCTGGCGCTGATCGGCGATGCTGCCCATGTGATCCATCCGATCGCGGGACAGGGGCTCAATCTGGGCCTGAAGGATGTCGCGGCGCTGGCCGAGGTGATTGTCGATGCGGCCAGGCTCGGCATCGATCTCGGTCAGGCCGACGTGCTCGAGCGCTACCAGCGCTGGCGGCGGTTCGACACCATGGCCATGGGGGTCGCCACCAATTCGCTTAATCTGCTGTTTTCGAACCAGTCGACCTTATTGCGCACCGTGCGCGATATCGGGCTGGGGCTGGTCGATCGCGCCCCCGCCCTGAAAAGCCTGTTCATCCGCCAGGCGGCGGGCCTTGCGGGCGAGGTCCCGCGTTTGTTGAAAGGCGAGGCGCTGTAGCAGCCGGCGGTCCCGTCCGCGAAAGCGCGTTCCGTCATCACCAATAGTGCAAACCACAGACGGCCTCCACCGGGTCGAACCCCTGGCCACCGGGTAGTTCGCCGGGACGATGGCGGAAATAATCACCGTCGGTCCTTACCGAGCACAAAGGCCGCGACCGCGTCGATCAATTCCGGGTCCAGCGGTCGCTCGGATTGACTGTAGGCCGCCTGATCGTCGGCCTCGTCGGCAACGTCAACCAGAACGTGGTTCATGTCCGGGAGCCAAAACGTTTTCGCCACCGGCGACGCCGCGGCGAGGGCCGCGAAATCCACCCGTGCCAACTGGTGATCGCGGCCGCCCGCGATGATCAGGGTCGGCTGCTCGACCAGCTTCAAGGGCGCGATCGGGTCTTCCGTGAAGGCCGAGGCGATGCCGGGCTGCATCGATGGCGGGATCGCCAACCCCGGCGGTGTCGGATCGACGATCTGGCCGGCCATGATGTCGTCGACCGCTTTGGCGATCGGCTGGAACTGATCCGGCGCAAGCTTCTTTTCCAGCTGGGCCTTGAGCAGGTCGCCCTGCCGCCGCGCCGCGGTCGCCAGAAGAACCAGGCCGTCGACGGGGACGCGCCGCGCCGTCAGGATCGCGACCAGACCGCCCTCGCTGTGTCCGACCAGTATAATCCGTGAAAATTTGCCGCTGGAGCGCAGATATTCCACCAGGGCCGCGGCGTCGTCGACATAATCCTTGAAACGAAAATCTTCCGGCCGGCCGAATTCGGGCTTCCATCCGCCGGCCCCGCGCTTGTCATAGCGAAGGGTCGCGACGTTGCGAGCGACCAGTTGCTCCGAAAGCTTCTTTAACGTGGCGGGCTTGATCTGCGGCCCGTTGCCGTCATGGTCAATCGACCCGGAGCCCGCGATCAGCAAGGCGACCGGCGGCCGCTCGGCATCGGCAGGGACGGTCAGCACGCCGTCGATGGCGCCGACGCGGATTTTTGTCTCTGCGGCGGCGGCATTCGTGGCGATCAAGGCCGGGAGCAGCAAGCACGCCAGCAGTGCGAGCGCCGCCGCACGCCAGCCTTCCGGCGCCGCCTTGCGGATCGTTCCGAATGGGTCCGCCAAGAGCTTCTTTGCACGCATGGCCGGTGAACAGCCTGCCATCGTCGGCGTCACTCGATCTTCCGCGCCTCTTCCGGCAGCATGATCGGGATGCCGTCGCGGATTGGATAAGCGAGTTTCGCGGATCGCGAGATCAGTTCCTGCTTGGCGGCGTCGAACTCCAGCGGTCCCTTGGTCAGCGGGCAAACCAGGATTTCCAGCAGTTTGGGATCGACGGTACCTTCGAGGCGCTCGGGCGTGGAACTCATGGCTTGGTCTCCAGCTTGGACTTCAAATCCCATAGCATAGCCACTCGCTACAGCTAGCGCTGGCGTGCCGAGCGCCCTCCGCGCTGTCGATCCTTCGCTGTTCTCAGGGGTGCGTCACGCGCCAGATAGTGTCGTTGCCGTCTTCGGACACCAGCAGCGCGCCATCATGGGCGACGGCGACGCCGACGGGCCGCCCCCACACCTCGGCATCATTGAGGACAAAGCCGGTGACGAAATCCTCGTATTCGCCCGTCGGCACGCCGTCCTTGAGCCTGATGCGGATGACCTTGTAGCCGGTGCGCTTGGCGCGATTCCACGAGCCGTGCTCAGCGGCGAACCCGTCGCCGTGATATTCCCCTGGGAATGCGCTGCCGTCATAGAAGGTGAGCCCGAGCGAGGCCGAGTGCGCCTGGATCAGCACGTCCGGAACGGTAATTTTGTCCTTCAGGTCTAACCGCTCGCCGGCATGCCGGGGATCGCCGTGATCACCGATATAAAACCAGGGCCAGCCGTAGAAGGCGCCTTCGCGAACCCTTGTGACATAGTCCGGCACCAGATTGTCGCCGAGGCCATCGCGCTCATTGGTGGAACAGTAGGGATCGCCTGTCGCGGGCTGGATCGCTAGACCGACGCAGTTGCGGATGCCGGTGGCAAACAGGCCGAGGCTCTTGCCTCCGGGATCGAAGGCCAGCACGCCAGCGCGGTCGATCTCGCCACCCCAGCTTGCGCCCAGCGGGTGCGCGGCGCTCCATGCCGGCAATCCTCCTGACGGCGCGGTAGCCATGCCTTCCGCGTCATTGCTTTCCGAGCCGACCGAAACAAGCATCCGCCTGCCGTCCTTGGTGAAGACGATATCCCGCGTCGAGTGCCCGTAGCCGTGCGGCAGGTCGGCCACCACGATTTCAGGCTTTCCCGGAGGTTTGAGGTCGCCCGACTTGTAGGCAAAGCGAACGATCCGGTCGGTGTCGGCGACGTAAAGCCATTGCGGATCAGGGCCAGCGGGGAAAAACGCGATGCCAAAAGGCTGATGCAGGCCCGTGGCATAGATTTCGTTGACGACGGGTTTTGCTTCGCCGTCGGTGGCACGCAGCAGGCGGATATGGCCGGCGCGGGTTTCGGCGACGAAGATGTCGCCGTTCGGCGCCACCCGCATCTGGCGCGGCCCGTTCAGTCCTTCTGCGAACAACTCTATTCGGAAACCGTCGGGAACGTGCGGCAGCGCGGAAGGCGTCCGCGGCACAATCTCGGAGACGTTGGCCGAAGAAGGCGTGGCCCCAGGCCTCGGCAGATCCTCCGGCCGGATCAGCCGGATCAGGCCGGGGCGGTCCTCGCGCCAGTCGCCAAAGGCGGCACTGCCGATCAGCGGCGCCGTCTGCGCCAGGGCATGGCCAGCGCCCGTGCCGAGCATCACGACACACAACAATGACAAGCGACTGTAGAACCCCATGATCACTCCGCCCCTGCGGCGCCACCGGTTTGACATGACGACCGCCAGGCCACGCGGCTGCCGGTCGCCGGGAAACAGGCCGCACCGGCCAATCGAGCAGCTAGGCGTTGGGGTCGCCGATTGCCAGCCATGGCTATCCGAATCCGCGCCCGGAACGGCAACGCGGCATTTGAAAGAGCGCGCGCCCCGATCGATCGGCGATTCCAGTTTCAAATGCCTGGATTGTCAGGGGACTGCTCGGATTATTATTTTCAATCCATGCAAGAAGATAAAAACAAGGGCACGTTTTGCGTGCCCACCTAACCTGCTTGCGGCGCCGCCCCCTATGCACCGACTAAGTAATTCATATGAAAGTAAAAAATGAAACGAGGCCGATCCAGCGCCAACCCGGCCCCGAGAGTGCGGCCGTTGCCATAGCCGCAGCTCGACCGGGGGGAAGGTGGTGAATTCAGCTCCGCCCGATGTGTCATACAGCTCACACATATGCACGCCGAGATGCATATACTACCTCCCAGCGAATGATTCGTTCGATCTAGCAATTGGAGTTGGTTGGTCATTTCCGGTGGAGCGGATGCGAAAAGTGGGCAAGCTTTGGGTTTTGCGGCAAATGCCGGCATCCCTCATACTTCTTGCGCAGGGTTGGGTCGGCTTCGCCACAGAGGCTCATGCTCAAGCCTCCTCGACGATCATGGTCACGTCGCAGCAGAATCCTTGCCGCGCCGGAGACGTGGTCGATTTTACAGTCGCGGTATCGGGGTCGGGCTCGGGCTCGGGCGGTCACCCGACCGGTACCGTGACGCTGGATACCGGCGATGGAACGTCGCTGTTCGGCACGCTGTCGGACGGCCGAGTGAAGATTCATCACTCCTACGTCCTGCCAGGCTTTTTCCTGGTAATCGGGAGATATAATGGCGACGCCAACAACCTGACCAGTGAGAGCGCCATAGCGCAGACTGTCGGGAAGGCCGTTACCACCATCACCCTGGGCTCCCTCCCCAACGCCAGCGGCGTCGATCAGCCCGTCACCTTCGTCGCCACGGTGACGGCTTCGGCGGGTGTACCCACCGGAAAAGTGACCTATCATTTCGGCGACGGTTCGTCGGCCTCCGGCTCGCTGGTCGCCGGCACGGCGACGGTCAGTCACACCTATGCATCAGCGGGTCGCCTCACGGTGACCGCCACCTACAACGGCGATGCGGCCGACCTGACCAGCGTGGGCACGACAGAGCAGAACGTCGAAAACCCGGCCAGGCTGACGACAGGCTCGCTGACTAAATCGCTTACCATCGGCAGCGGATCGCCCTCACCGCCATTGGCGCAGGACTCGCCGCCCCACCCAGGCGGCGTCGACAGTCAACCGGCGTCTGTCCTAAAGCCATCAGAGCGGCCGGCACCTCAATCGGGACCCTGAATCAGAATGTCGGCTCGTCGGCCCCGTCCGCCGGCACACCAACGGCGGTTCCGGAACTCTGCGTCACGTCGAGGTTCCCTGGTGCGACCGGCGAGGCACGGCCCGTCCAAAACGCGCCGGTCCGCTTCGGCTTCGGCGTGTTGCCATCCGTCTCCAAAAGATGCCATATTGATCGAAAGCCATTGAAAATTGCGAGCTGGATGGTCGCGTTCGCGCCCGGTCAGACACGATGAGTTCGGTAGATTTTCTCGCGGGCGGCGGCGAGATGGGCGCATTGATGCGCGCACATGACTGGGCATCAACGCCGCTCGGGCCAACCGAAGACTGGCCGCAATCGCTGCGCACATCGATCAGCACCTGCCTTGATTGCGCCTTTCCGATTCTGGTGTGGTGGGGGCCGCAACTTGTCATGCTCTACAATGACGAGTATCGGACGATCCTCGGCTCCGAAAAGCACCCCTTCGCCTTCGGCACTCCGGGACGGAAAGTATGGCCGGAAATCTGGCACGTCATCGGTCCGATGCTGGCGCAGGTCATGGCCAGCGGAGAAGCCACGCGTTCGCGCGATCTGCTGCTGGTGATGGACCGGCACGGCTATGACGAGGAATCCTATTTTTCATTCTCCTACTCACCGATCCGCGACGAGAGCGGCGGCATTGGCGGCATTTTCACCCCAGTGCTCGAAACCACCGGGCGGGTGATCGGCGAACGGCGCCTGCGAACGCTGAGCGATCTGGGCGCCCGGATTCGCTCCGACAGCATTTCCGAGGCCTGCCGGGTCGCCGCCGAAGCGCTCGCGGAAAACAGCTTCGATATTCCATTCGCGCTGATCTATTCCGTTGACGCCGAGCAGGCGCGGCTGATGGGCAGCGCGGGCATCGACCGGCCGGATCCGATAGCCCCAGAACATATCACCACCCTGATCGATGGCGTCGAGGGCTGGCCGGTCGCAGCGGCAGCCTCAGGCCGCGGGGCCATTCTGGTCGATGATCTCGCCGCAAGGTTCAAGCGGCTGCCGACCGGCGCTTGGCCGGAGCCGCCGCGCCAGGCGCTGGTGCTGCCGATCACGGTCCCTGGCCGGCAACGGCCGGTGGCGCTCTTGATCGCCGCGGTCAATCCCCGTCGCGCGCTCGACGCCGAGCACCGCGCCTTCTTCGATCTGGTCGCCGGCCAGATCGGCAAGACCTTCGCCGAAGCGATGGCCTACGAGGAAGAGCGCAAGCGCGCCGAAGCGCTGGCCGAGATCGATCGGGCCAAAACCCTGTTCTTCTCCAACGTCAGCCACGAGTTCCGCACCCCGCTCACGCTGATGCTGGGGCCGCTGGAAGAGCTCTTGGCGCATGCCGATCAATTGCCCGAACGCGAACGGGAGCATGTCGCCGTCGCCCATCGCAACGGGCTGCGGCTCCTGAAACTGGTCAACACGCTGCTCGATTTCTCGCGGATCGAGGCCGGCCGCGCGCGGGCCAGCTTCGAGCCGACCGACCTGTCCGCCTATACCTCTGAGCTGGCCTCGCATTTTCGCTCGGCGATCGAGAAAGCCGGGCTGAAGCTGCTGGTGACCGCGCCCGCGTCGGCACCGATGGTGTATCTGGACCGCGACATGTGGGAGAAGGTGATATTCAACCTGCTCTCCAATGCCTTCAAGTTCACCTTCTCAGGCGAGATAGGCATCGCGATCGATGTCGCCACGGACGGCAAAACCGTCGCCGTCGCAGTCCGTGACACCGGTACCGGCATTCCGGCCGCGGAGCTACCGCATTTGTTCGAGCGCTTTCACCGCGTGGCCGGCGCCAAGGGCCGTTCGATCGAGGGTTCGGGCATCGGTCTGGCGCTGGTCCACGAACTGATCAAGCTTCACGGCGGAGAAATACGGGTCGAGAGCGAAGTCGGACGGGGCAGCACCTTCACGGTATTGCTTCCAAGCGGATCGGCGCATCTGCCCGCGGAGCGGGTTCAAAGCCTGCCCACGTCGCCTGCATGGTCCAGACCGCGCGCTGCGACCTTTATCGAGCAAACCTTCGACCCGGATCTGGCTGGCGACAGCCCGGTCGTTCAATCCGCTCCGGGCCATTCGCCTCCTGACGACCGCGACACGTCAAGCCCGCGCATTCTGCTGGCGGAGGATAACGCCGACATGCGCCGTTATATCGAACGTCTGCTGCGGTCCGAAGCCTACGCCGTGGAAGCGGTGACCGACGGTGTCGCCGCGCTACGGGCCGCCCGATCGCACCCGCCGGACCTCATCTTGAGCGACGTCATGATGCCGGGCATGGACGGCTTTGAGTTGCTGGCCGCCGTTCGGGCGGACGCGGCCCTGCGCGCCACACCGGTCGTGCTGATTTCGGCGCGCGCCGGCGAAGAGGCACGGGTCGAGGGCTTTGAGGCCAATGCCGACGACTATCTGATCAAGCCGTTTACGGCGCGCGAACTGCTCGCCCGGGTCAGGTCGAACCTGACCACGGCCAGGCTGCGGCGCGAGGCCGAGGCGCTGAGGCAGCAAAGCGAAGCGCGCCTGCGGATCGCGCTCGATGCCGCCTCCGCGATCGGAGCCTGGGACTGGGACATCAAGAAAAACCGCGTCTATGTCGATGCGCGCTTTGCAAGAATGTTTTCGGTCGATCCCGATTCTGCGGCCGCCGGCGCGCCGCTCGACGATTTCATTCTCGGCATCCATCCGGAGGACCGTGCGCGGGTGAGCCACGCGATCCAGAACGCGATCGAGAACGATGCGGACTACAAGGCCGAATTCCGCATCGTCCAGCCCGATCGAACCGTCGTTTGGGTATTGGCGCGTGGACGCCCCTACTACGACGACAAAGGTGCTCCCGACCATTTTCCGGGGGTGGTGATTGATATTACGGATCGGGTGAAGGCGGAGCAGCAGCGCACGCTCCTGGTCAATGAACTCAATCACCGCGTCAAGAATACGCTGGCCACCGTGCAGTCGCTGGCCGCGCAGAGCATGCGCGGCACCGACAACGCCGCCGATGCCCGTTCGATGTTCGAGTCCCGGCTCGCCGCGCTGTCCCGCGCGCATGATCTGCTCACGCTGGAAAGCTGGGAGGGTGCAAACCTGCAGGACGTCGTCGATCGCGCGCTGGAGCCGTTTCAAACCGGTGAAGGACGCCTGACGACGACCGGACCGTTCGTGCGATTGTCCCCCCGGCAGGCGCTCGCCTTCTCGATGGCGGTGCATGAACTGGCGACCAATGCCACGAAATACGGCGCCATTTCCAACGACCTCGGCCGCGTGCAGATCGCCTGGTCGATCGATCGCGATCACCGTGAGGGCCTGTTGAAGTTCCGCTGGGTGGAGGAAGGCGGTCCGAGCGTGATGCCACCGCAACGGGCCGGCTTCGGATCGCGGCTGATCCAGCGCGGCCTCTCCACCGAACTCGGAGGCGACGCGACCATCGATTTTCGGCCGGGCGGCGTGGTCTGTGTCATCAGCAGCCCGATCGAGAACCCTGCCCCCTTATTCCGGAGCGAAGGCGGCGGATGATCCGATCGCGGGACGCTGACCGCGCCCCTACTGCAACGGCGGGTCGCCCGAGGTGCGCTTCTTGGCGAGATCCATCTCGGTGACCGCGATCAGGATCTCGGCGCGGGTTTTCAGGTCGGGCGCTTCCAGCATCGCCTGCTTTTCCGGCGGCCCGTAGGGCGACATCATGGCCAGCGCATTGACCAGCGCCTCGTTGGGCGCGCTCTCGACGCCTTCCCAGTCGACCTTGAGATTGTTGGCTTTGAGAAAATCCGTCAGCACCGCGAGCAGCGCCTCGCGGTCGACAGCTTCCTCGCCCTTGCGGGCGGTGAAGTCGTCGAGGTAGGGAAAATAGTCCACCTTGCATTGCCGGTAGGGCGTCAGCACGGTCATTTCCGCGACCACCTTGAAACGGGCGATGCCGGTGAGTTCGAGGATATAGCGGCCGTCGCCGGCCTCGGCGAGCTGGGTAATGCGGCCGACACAGCCGACACGAAACAGCGCCGGCCTTGCATCGTCGGACGAATGGGTGACGTCCGGCTGGATCATCCCGATCAGCCGATGGCCGTCGCGCAACGCATCGTCGACCATGGCCAGATAACGCGGCTCGAAAATGTTGAGCGGCATCTGGCCGCGCGGCAGCAACAGCGCTCCGGGCAGCGGAAACACCGGGATCACCTCGGGAAGATCGCCAGGCCCGCGATATTCGGCATTGATCGGCATGGACGGTCCCGGTGCTGGACTCTGGCGTTACAGGGTAGCGGAGTCTTTACCGCAGATGGTTCAGGCGTCCGAACAACTTGCACATCACTTGATCGCGAGGGGCACGATGGCGACCCGTCTTGGACCTGGCGCGGCTCACGAGAACAGGATGGTCGACAGCCGCTTGCGCCCCTCGACCGTGGCCTCGTCGGCAGGACCCCAGGCTTCGAAGAATTGTACCAGCTGCTTGCGCGCGCCGTCCTCATTCCATTTGCGATCGCGCTTGACGATTTCAAGCAGCTGTTGGGTCGCCTCTGCGCGCTTGCCGCTGGCGTTGAGCGCGGTCGCCAGATCGAATCGCGCCTGATGATCGAGCGGATTGGCGGCGACCTGGCGTTCCAGCTCGCTCACCGGGCCAAGCGATTTGGCCTGCTCGGCCAGATCGATCGACGCCTGCACCGCCTTGACCGCGGCGTCATTGCGCTTCGATTCCGGCACCATGGCGAGCGTCTGCTTCGCCTGCTCGATGGCGCCGGTCGCCACATAGCATTTTGCCAGCCCGGCCAGCGCCGCGATATTGGTGGCCTCGGTCGCCAGTACCTCGGCGTAGATCGAGGCGGCGGTGGCCGGATCCCCCTCGGCGAGAACGGTTTCCGCCTCTTTCAGGATCTCCGCGATATTGGGCTCGCCCGGGATGCCCGCGGTCAGCTTGTTGATGAAGGCGGTGACCTGGCTCTCCGGGACCGCGCCCATGAAACCGTCGGCGGGCTGGCCATTGACGAAGGCAATGACCGCCGGGATCGACTGGATTCCCATCTGGCCCGGGATCGCCGGGTGCTCGTCGATGTTCATCTTGACCAGCTTGACCTTGCCCTTGGCGGCGCGGACGGCTTTCTCGAGGATCGGGGTGAGCTGGCGGCAGGGGCCACACCACGGCGCCCAGAAGTCGATCAGCACCGGCTGTCGCTTCGACTCCTCGATGACGTCCTTCACGAACGTCTGGGTAGTGGTCTCCTTGATCAGATCGGCCGCCGCCTGCGGCGCCGGTCCGCGGCCTTGCTCTACTATCGTCACGGGAATCCTCGCCTGGTGTCGTGCCAACAAGGCCGCTTCTAGCACGGCCCGGGGTGGTTCAGATGTTCTGCTTAGCTTAAGTGGCGGCTCACCCCAAATTTTCAATCGGTTCCAGCCGGTGACATCGGCAGATCGGGTCGAAGGCCATCGGCAAAAGGCCGGTGGACTGGATCGAACGGGCCGGGGAGGCATGCAGCTTGTCCGGTAGCCTGCTCGGACAGCCGCGCACGGGCTTGGCGATCTGGGCCCCAAATTCCGGGCGAAACCGGCGATAAAGGCACATGACGGCCGGTTCGAGCACCATTTCGGGCCGATTTCGCAGGGATTATCGCGGTCAGCGCGTCGATTCTGCCGATCCCGGCAGACCCTGCGCCAGCTGTTGCATTCGCCGGCCGTATTTGGCATAGCTCTGCCCGTTGCCAGCGGCGCATTGCCGTCGGGCACTCGGATGCGGGTGTAGCTCAGTGGTAGAGCACGACCTTGCCAAGGTCGGGGTCGAGGGTTCGAGCCCCTTCGCCCGCTCCAGTTTATTTAGTAAATCAGGACGTTACCGGGAGGCCGCCGCGACACGGCCGTCGTCGTTTCTGGCGTATCGGCCATCTGGTGACCACCACGTGCGGCCCGCTCCCATTGCGACGCCGACGACCGTCCTCCCTTTTATCAGACGTTCGCCCGAGATTATGCTGGCTGAATATGGGCCGCCCCTTGTCGTTCGGCGAGACGGCCGAGACCTCGCCTTGCGAGGCACCGGGACGACAGGGAAAACGCAGGCAACAGCTAGAGGCCTGGTTTTCCGGTCCCGAGGGGCCTCAGGTCCTGTTCGCTGGGAGGGTGCTTCCTTTCGACAAGAAGGCCGGCCTGGTCTGGGCGAAGCTCATGGCCGACGGCAAAGCGCGGGGCCGCCCGCGCAGCGCGCTCATTGCGGCCGTTGCGGAAGCCAACGAGGGCGTTGGGGTGAGCTGGCGATTGCAGGCGATCATTCAGCGACGCGGTGATCCGGCAATCGAGCTTTGGAGAGCGGCCACGATCACCGCGGCACTGGCAGGTTTCGCCAACAGCACCTCTTCGCTGAAGTCGGACGGCAAGTGATCTCTGGAGACGGCGGACAGGAACAGGAACGGCGTGCGCCGTGAGCGCAGCTCTCGCGCTACGGGTTCGGCGGTCTCGTCCCGCAGGTTGACGTCGAGTAAAGCGACGTCGCATCCGACTTCCTCGATCAGCTTGAGCGCCTTGGCGACAGACGACGCCGGTCCGACGACCACGAAGCCAGCCTGCGTCAGCTGATCGGCGATGTCGATCGCCACGATCGCCTCGTCCTCGACCACCAGAACGCGTGCGCTCATCGCGCAAAGCCGGCTTGAGAAAAACCAGCGGTCATATCGGCGCGCTTTCCACAACGTTCTTCAGTGGGCAAGCAAGTTTCCAAATCAGGCCTCTTGTTGAATACTCCAAAACGGTCTCCCCATCGAGACTCATCTCTACCATTTTGGTGACAACGGTTGTTCCAAATCCCCTGTGGGTGGGAGCAATGACCGGTGGCCCGTCACGCTCCGTCCATCGAATCCAGAACACCGGTTCGCTGAGGCTGTTATCGATCTCCCAGGCGATTTCGATCCGCCCTTGTTCGCCCGACAATGCCCCATATTTGACGGTGTTGGTTGACAGCTCGTGAACGACCATCCCGATGGATTGCGCCGCCGCGGAGGAGACGCGAATTGGAGGCCCGTCAACCGAGATCCGCCGCCCCACGGCGTCGCCAAAATGAGCCAGTTGGCCGCTGATCAGTTCGGCGGCATCGATGCTTCTCCACAGACTCTTGACCAGCAGGTCATGATTCACCGCCAACGCATGCACACGGCTCGAAAATTTCCTGACGAATTCCTGCGGGCTGGAAGCCGCGGTCTGCTGCGCAATCGCCGTGACGACGCTGAGCAGGTTCTTGGAGCGATGGTTGACCTCGGTCATCAACAGTCTGATCTGCTGCTCGGCCTGCTTGTAGGCTTCGGTCCGTTCGAGCACGCGCTGCTCAAGCGTGTCGTTCAGTTCGCCGAGCTTTTGCTGCACGAGACGGCGTTCGGCAACTTCCTCGGATAGAGCGCGGTTGGCGTCCTCGAGTTGGCGCTGCTTGAGAAACAACTCGGCCAGCACGCTGACCTTGGATCGCAGTATGGCCGGATTGATCGGTTTCAAGAGGTAGTCGACCGCCCCGCTGTCGTAACCCTCTACGATGTGCTGATCCTCATTGTAGTAGGCTGTGAGAAAGATGATCGGAACCTCTGAAGTCTTCTTGCGCACCTTGATCATTTGGGCGAGCTCGAACCCGGTGATGCCGGGCATCTGCACGTCCAATATCAGCACCGCGAAATCATGCCTGAGCAGCGCCAGCAGCGCCGCGTCGGCCGACTCCGCACGTATCAAGCGATACCGCGGCGAATCCAGCACGGTTTCAAGCACGGTAAGATTCTTCGGCTCATCGTCGACGATGAGGATATTGACGACGGCGATGCCGTCTTCGGACGACGGAATATTCATGCTGGACCGTTCCGCATGATCATCATTGGCCTGAACGACTGAAAGGTTCATCGCGCTGCTTTCGAAACTCGGCCGGCCTGCTTGGAAAGGTGACGGGTGTTCGATGCGAACCTGCACAACGAGGGCCCCCGATGGCTGCACCTGTTCATCGGTAGAGCCACACCCGCATCAGGGAAAGCAGCTGGTCGGTGTTCACAGGTTTTGAAATGTAGTCGCTCGCGCCTGCCTCGAGGCACTTCTCCCGGTCGCCTTTCATGGCCTTTGCCGTCAGCGCGAGAATCGGCAGTGTCCTGAACGCCGGCTCGGCGCGGATCCGGCGGATCGTCTCGTAGCCGTCCATTTCGGGCATCATGATGTCCATCAGCACGAGACTGATGTCAGGCGTTGTCTCGATCAACTCGATCGCGTCCTTGCCTTTGGTCGTGCTGATGACATCGACTTCATGGTTTTCCAGAAGCGAGGTGAGCGCGAAGATGTTGCGTGCGTCGTCATCAACCACCAGCACCTTGCGGTTTCGCAGGATTTCCTTCGAGCCGTGGAGCCGCTCGAGCATGGCCTGCTTGTTCGGGGGCAGGTCGGTAACGACGCGGTGCAGGAACAGCGCGGTTTCGTCCAGTAATCGCTCGGGCGACTGGACATCCTTGAGGACGATGCTTTTGGCCATCGACTTCAGCTTCAACTGTTCTTCGACGCTTAGATCCTTGCCCGTGAAGACGACCACGGGGATCTTGGAGAACGATGGGTTGGCGTGCAGTTTTTCAAGAAGGTCAAACCCGGTCATGTCCGGCAGCCGCAAATCGAGCACGACGCAATCAAATGGTTTTTGCTGCATCGCTTCGAGTGCGGCGGCTCCGCTTCCGACCGGTTCAAGCTCGATATCGTCGTGGTCCAGCAGTTCCACGATCGAGTTGCGCTCGATGTCATCGTCCTCCACGATCAGCAGTCTCTTGGTGCGCGGCGAGGTGAACTCCTTGAGCCGGTCGAATGCGGTTCCCAGGCCGTCGGTGGTCGGCTCCTTGACGAGATAGGAGAACGCGCCGTGCGCCAGGCCGTGTTGCCGCTCCTCCTCCAGAGTGACGATCTGCACCGGTATGTGGCGGGTCACCGGATCGAGCTTGAGCTGATTGAGTACCGTCCAGCCAAGCATGTCAGGCAGGAAAATATCGAGCGAGATGGCGGTGGGTTTGAACTGACGGGCGAGCGAGAGCGCCGCCGCTCCGCGGGTGCTGATGATACCCTTGAAGCCCTTGTCCCGCGCCAGATTGAGCAGGATGCGCGCATAATGCACGTCGTCTTCGATGATCAGTAGGACTGCGTCGCCTTCCGCTATGATTTCCCGGTCGTCCTCAATGGGCTCTTCCCGCGCCATCGGAAGCACCATGAGCTCGCGGGCCACCGGCGGCCGCGCGGCGGATCCTTCCGACACCGCGATCTGGGAGCCCTCACGCCCCGGGAACTGGACGGGCAGGTATAGGGTAAACGTGCTGCCCTTGCCGGCGGCGCTGGCGAGCTTTATTTCGCCGCCGAGCAATACCGCCAGTTCACGGCTGATCGCAAGTCCAAGGCCGGTGCCGCCGTATCGCCGCGACGTGCCGGCGTCAGCCTGCTGGAAGGCTTCAAAGATGAGGCGCTGCTTTTCAGGCGCGATGCCGATGCCGGTATCCTCGACGGCGAAGGCGACGACTTTATCGGCCTTGCTGAGGACCGGGTGATCGGCGCTCCAGCCCTGGGTGGCCAATTCGACGCTGACCTGCACGTGACCGTGCGCCGTGAACTTGACGGCGTTTGAAAGCAAATTCTTCAGGATCTGCTGCAGACGCTTGTCGTCGCTCTCCATGAACCGCGGCAGGTGGGCCGCGAAATGGACGTCGAAGGGCAGATTCTTCGCCTCGGCGACGTGCCGGAAGTTTCGCTCGATGTTTTCGCGCAACCGGTCGAAGGTGATCTCCTCGACTTCAACAGTGACCGTGCCGGACTCGATCTTGGAGAGGTCGAGAATGTCATTGATGAGGTTGAGGAGATCGGAGCCGGAAGAATTGATGTTGCGGGAGAACTCGACCTGCCGTTCGGAAAGGTTGCCGGGAACGTTTTCGGCAAGCTGCTGACTGAGAATCAGAATCGAATTGAGCGGCGTCCGCAGTTCGTGGGACATGTTGGCGAGGAACTCGGATTTGTATTTGGAGGTGAGCGCCAGCTCGATGGCCTTTTCCTCAAGGGCGTGGCGAGCCTGCTCGACTTCCGCGTTCTTGCGCTCCACCTCGGCGTTCTGATCGGCGAGCAGTTTTGCCTTGGTACCCAGCTCCTCGTTTGTCTGCTGCAGCTCGCTCTGCCGTGATTGCAGTTCGACGGTGAGCTGCTGGGATTGCGTCAGCAAACCTTCCGTGCGCATCGTAGCCTCGATGGTGTTGAAGACGGCGCCGAGACTGAGGGTAAGTTGGTCGAGAAAGGCGAGGTTCACCGCGCTGAATGGCTGCAGCGTCGCGAGCTCGATGACCGCCTTGGTCTGGCCTTCAAACAGCACCGGGAGCACGACAATGCTGACGCGCGCGGCCTCTCCGAGGCTCGACGAAATGGTGATGAAGTCCGGCGGCACATCCTTCAAATAGATGCTCTTCTTCTCGACCGCGCACTGACCCGCCAATCCCTCGCCGAGCGCGATTTCCTCGAGCAGTCTTCCGCCTCCATGCGCATAGCTCGATAGCAGCTTGAGCTTGGTATTCTCGTCGCCGCTATCGAGATGATAGATCGTGCCCTGATAGGCCTGGACCAGGGGACTTAGTTCGCTCAGCAATATCTGGCCCACCGTGCTCAACTCGCGCTGACCCTGGAGCATGCCGCCAAACTTGGCCAGATTGGTTTTGAGCCAGTCCTGCTCGCGGTTGCTCTCGGTTGTATCGCGAAGGTTCGAGATCATCGTGTTGAGGTTGTCTTTCAGCTCCGCGACTTCGCCGCGGGCTTCGACCTGGATCGTGCGCGTCAGGTCGCCCTTGGTCACGGCGGTTGCGACTTCGGCGATCGCGCGAACCTGGGTCGTCAGGTTGGCCGCAAGCAGATTGACGTTGCTGGTGAGATCCTTCCACGTGCCGGCGGCGCCCGGCACGTTGGCCTGTCCGCCCAGCCGCCCGTCCACGCCGACCTCGCGCGCCACGTTCGTCACCTGGTCGGCGAAGGTCGCGAGCGTGTCGGTCATGTTGTTGATGGTCTCGCCGAGTGCGGCCACCTCGCCCTTTGCCTGCACGCTGAGCCGCTGGCTGAGATTGCCGTTGGCAACCGCGGTGACCACCTTGACGATGCCGCGAACCTGGTCGGTCAGGTTCGATGCCATGAAGTTGACGTTGTCGGTCAAGTCCTTCCAGGTGCCGGCAACGCCCGGAACGACCGCCTGGCCACCCAGCCGGCCTTCGGTGCCAACCTCGCGCGCGACGCGCGTCACTTCGCCGGCAAAGGAGTTCAGCTGATCGACCATCGTGTTGATGGTGTCCTTCAGCTCGAGGATCTCGCCCTTGACGTCGACCGTGATCTTGCGATTGAGATCGCCCCGGGCGACCGCGGTCGTCACTTCCGCGATATTGCGAACCTGCGTCGTCAGATTGTTCGCCAGATCGTTGACCGTGTCGGTCAGGTCCTTCCAGGTACCGGCCACGCCCGGCACGGCAGCCTGGCCGCCGAGCCGTCCCTCGGTTCCCACTTCGCGCGCCACCCGGGTCACTTCGGACGCGAACGACCGCAGCTGCTCCACCATGGTGTTGATGGTCTCCTTGAGCTGGAGAATTTCTCCGCGCACGTCGACCGTGATTTTCTTGGAAAGGTCGCCGCTTGCCACCGCGATGGTGACTTCCGCAATGTTGCGGACCTGGCCGGTCAGGTTGGACGCCATGTAATTTACGTTGTCGGTCAGATCCTTCCAGGTGCCGGCCACGCCGGGGACCGCGGCCTGACCGCCCAATTTGCCTTCGGTTCCGACCTCACGCGCCACCCGGGTTACCTCGGAGGCGAAGGCCGAAAGCTGGTCGACCATGGTGTTCATGGTCTCCTTGAGCTGCAGGATCTCGCCCTTCACGTCGACGGTGATCTTGCGGCTCAGATCGCCTCGCGCGATGGCGGTGGCGACGTCGGCGATGTTGCGGACCTGGCCGGTGAGGTTGTTGGCCATCGAGTTGACGTTATCGGTCAGGTCCTTCCAGGTGCCGGCGACGCCCGGCACCTGCGCCTGGCCGCCGAGCTTGCCGTCGGTGCCGACTTCGCGCGCCACCCGGCTGACCTCCGCCGCGAATGAGCGGAGCTGGTCCACCATGGTGTTGATGGTCTCCTTGACCTCGAGGATCTCACCGCGAACGTCGGCGGTGATCTTTTTCGAAAGGTCGCCGTTGGCGACGGCGATGGTCACTTCGGCGATGTTGCGGACTTGTCCCGTCAGGTTGTTGGCCATCGAATTGACGTTGTCGGTCAGGTCCTTCCAGGTGCCGGCGACGCCCGGAACCTGGGCCTGGCCGCCCAGCTTGCCTTCGGTGCCAACTTCGCGCGCCACGCGGGTCACTTCGGAGGCAAAGCCGTTGAGCTGGTCCACCATCGTGTTGATGGTGTTTTTCACTTCCAGAATCTCGCCGCGGACGTCAGCGGTGATCTTCTTTGAAAGATCGCCTCTCGCCACGGCGGTCGTGACTTCGGCGATGTTACGTACCTGCCCCGTCAGGTTCGAGGCCATGAAGTTGACGCTGTCGGTCAGATCCTTCCAGGTGCCGGCGACGCCGGGGACCGCGGCCTGGCCCCCGAGCTTGCCTTCGGTGCCCACCTCGCGCGCGACACGCGTCACTTCGGCCGCGAAGCCGTTGAGCTGGTCGACCATGGTGTTCATGGTATTCTTCAGCGCCAGGATCTCGCCCTTCACGTCGACGGTGATCTTGCGCGAAAGGTCGCCTCTTGCGACCGCGGTGGTCACGTCAGCGATGTTGCGCACCTGACCGGTCAGGTTGTTGGCCATCGAGTTGACGTTGTCGGTCAGATCCTTCCAGGTGCCGGCAACGCCCTCGACCGCGGCCTGACCGCCGAGTTTGCCTTCGGTGCCGACTTCGCGCGCCACGCGGCTGACCTCGCCGGCGAAGGCGTTGAGCTGGTCGACCATGGTGTTGAGCGTGTTCTTCAGTTCGAGGATCTCGCCCTTGACGTCGACCGTGATCTTTCTCGAAAGGTCGCCGTTGGCTACCGCGGTCGCCACGTCGGCTATGTTGCGGACCTGTCCGGTCAGGTTGGAGGCCATCGAGTTGACGTTGTCGGTCAAGTCCTTCCAGGTGCCGGCAACGCCCGGCACCTGCGCCTGGCCGCCCAGCTTGCCCTCGGTGCCGACTTCGCGCGCCACACGCGTCACTTCGGAGGCAAAGCCGTTGAGCTGATCCACCATCGTATTGATGGTGTTCTTCACTTCCAGAATCTCGCCGCGGACGTCGGCGGTGATCTTCTTTGAAAGATCGCCGCGGGCCACGGCCGTGGTCACTTCGGCGATGTTGCGCACCTGGCCGGTCAGGTTCGACGCCATGAAGTTGACGTTGTCGGTCAGGTCCTTCCAGGTGCCGGCCACGCCGGGAACAGCGGCCTGACCGCCCAGCTTTCCCTCGGTGCCGACCTCGCGCGCCACGCGCGTCACTTCGGCGGCGAAGCCATTGAGCTGGTCCACCATGGTATTGATCGTGTTCTTGAGTGCGAGAATCTCGCCCTTCACATCGACGGTGATCTTGCGCGAAAGGTCGCCTCTGGCGACCGCGGTCGTGACATCGGCAATGTTGCGGACCTGCCCCGTCAGGTTGGAAGCCATGGAATTAACCGAATCGGTCAGGTCCTTCCAGGTGCCGGCGACGCCCGGCACCTGGGCCTGACCGCCGAGCTTGCCTTCGGTGCCGACCTCGCGGGCCACGCGCGTCACTTCGGACGAGAAACCGTTGAGCTGGTCGACCATCGTGTTGATGGTTTCCTTCAGTTCCAGAATCTCGCCCTTGGCGTCGACGGTGATCTTTCGCGAAAGATCGCCACGCGCGACAGCGGTTGTCACCGTCGCAATATTGCGGACCTGCTCGGTGAGGTTGGTTGCCATCGCGTTCACCGAGTCAGTCAGGTCCTTCCATGTGCCGGCGACACCCGGAACGACCGCCTGACCGCCAAGGCTGCCGTCGGTGCCGACGTCGCGCGCCATCCGGGTCACTTCGGAGGCGAACGACCTGAGCTGATCGACCATGGTATTGATGGCTTCCTTGAGCTGCAGGATCTCGCCGCGCACGTCGACCGTGATCTTCTTGGAGAGATCGCCGTTGGCGACGGCGATGGTGACATCCGCGATGTTTCGAACCTGGGCGGTGAGATTGCCGGCCATCTGGTTCACGGACTCCGTCAGTTCCTTCCAGACGCCGGAGACGCCCCTGACCTGGGCCTGCCCCCCGAGCTTGCCCTCGGTGCCGACCTCGCGTGCGACCCGCGTGACCTCGGATGTGAAAACCGAAAGCTGCTCGATCATCGTGTTGACGAGCTTGGCAGAGCGCAGGAACTCGCCCTTGAGCGCCCGACCATCGACCTCCAATTCCATTGATTGGCCAAGATCGCCCTTGGCAACGGCGCCGATGGTACGCGCCACCTCCGTGGTCGGCCGCACCAGATCGTCCAGCAATGTGTTGATGGAATCGACCTGTTCGGCCCACCCGCCGACCGCTCCAGGCAACGTCATGCGCTGCTTGAGCCGGCCTTCCTTGCCAACCGTGACGCTCAGGCGCGCCACTTCGCGGGAGATGCGACCCTCGTGGGCGAGGCTCTGGTTGAAGGCCTCGGCAATTCGGCCGTCCATGCCCGGCCAGTCCGCGGGCAAGCGCACGGAAAAGTCTCCGTCACGAAAAGCCATCATGGCCATGAGAAGCTGGCGCGATCGCGCGCCGGCCACATCTTCGGCCGAGCCATTGCTTTTTCCGTTGCTCTTGAAAGCGAGAGGCAGCCTTTTTTTGCGGTCGCGGGAGGTCGTGGTTTCGCTCATGGATCACCCCGATGGGACAGCTAAGACCAAATCAATTCGCGTTTGACGGATGAAGCAGGTCGACATCTCGCGGAAAATCATTGCCGGAATAAAATCTGCGGCCAATTCAGCTGGGCCGCGAATCCGACCTGCAGACGTTCGCTTGCCGCTGCGTGTAAGCCCCCTCCTGATGATGCACTCGCGAAGCCCCGCTGAGACGTTTTCTACTTGATTTCAGGGGGCCGGACACGTGTCTTCGCGTTAAGATTCCTGCCCGGTTCCGCAACGATCATAAAATCTTGATGGAACAAAAGTTCCGCGTGGCTGCGAATATATTTCGATGGTGGCGCCGATCCGGCGTTCCACAATGCGACGACACGGAACACCAACCGCAAATAACACCGTGACAGTCCGCGTGCCGAACAGGCTCTCGACCAAGGTGCTGAAACAATCATCGGGGTCTAACGGCAGGGACGGGCAGCCAGTTCGAAATTGGCCGCCTCGGGCGCGGCGGTTGGCCCGTCTCGATCGCAGTTCACGTCACAGGAGGCCAATCACGAACATCGTGGGGCGCCGAATGCTGCGGCTGGTCGGAATGCAATCGCACTTGCAAACCCGGAGCTCGCAATCCCGGAGCTTGCTTCGGCCATGGGACCCATGAGCGCCGCTCAAAAGAACCAAGGCCACCCTGCAGTCGCTGAGACCAGCTCCGCGAACTGCAACCCATCGGAGGGCATTTGCCCGACGCCGAAGCCGCGTCATCGCTGACAAAAATCCGCAGCGGCATGGAACGCAGTCCTCTCAGCGAGATCGCCCTGCGCCGGGATCGTACGCAAAATCATCAATCTGAAGAAATTTCTTCTCAATCACGGGGCTCTTGCGCGCGCGCGTGAGCGGGCGCTTCTCTCTCGCGCAAGATGTGATAGCATCATGCCGTCCGGTGCGGCGCATCGGACCAAGTCCGTCTTTCGAAACGCGCAAAAAAAAGCAACAGGGGCAGCCACTTGGCTGCATAGGGAGCAAGTGATGAAATCGGCTTTCAATCGATCCGTTTTTGCATTCGCGGCGATCGCTATCGTCGCGGGTGCCAGCCAGGCCGGCGCCCAGGACAAGGGCCTGCACTCTTATAAATCCGGCACCAAGGAATTCTGGACCCATCCGCCGGACGACTGGTTCCTCGGCGATGAGACCGAAGCGCAAAAGGGGCTGGTGCCGCCCTCGGGGCCGCCGACCGGCGCGTCGCCGGCTGAACTCGACGCCTTGATCAAGAAGATCAAGCTGCCGGCGGGCTTCAAGATCGAAGTCTATGCGCCCGGCGTGCTGGCGGCACGGCAAATGGCCTGGGGCGACAAGGGCACGCTGTTTGTCGGCTCCTTCGGCCTCGGCAACGTCTATGCCATCACCGACAAGGACGGCAAGAAGGAGGTCAAGACCATCCTCAAGGGGCTCAACATGCCCACCGGGATCGCGTTTCGCGACGGCGCGCTGTACGTCGTAGCCGTCAACCAGCTGATCCGATATGACGACGCCGAAGCCAATCTCGATCATCTCGGCGAAGGCAAGGTGGTCTATGACGACATGCCGTCCTACGCCGCCCATGGCTGGAAGTACCTCGCCGCCGACAAGGACGGCTGGTTCTATATCCCATTCGGACCTCCCTTCAACATCGGCATTCCCCCGACCAGCGTGTCGCAGATCCGCCGCGTCGATCCCAAGACCGGCAATGCCGAACTGGTGGCGCTCGGCGTCCGCAACAGCGTCGGCGGCGATGTCGATCCACGCAGCGGCAAATACTGGTTCACCGAGAATGCGCGCGACTGGATGAGCGACGATACACCGAGCGACAAGCTCAACATGGTCTCGAAGCTCGGCGAGCATTTCGGCTATCCCTATTGCCACCAGGGCGACCTGCCGGATCCGAAGTTCGCGATGGGGCACAAATGTTCGGAATTCACCCCGCCGGTGCTCAATCTCGGCGCCCATGTGGCTCCGCTCGGCATGAAGTTCTATACCGGCGACCAGTTTCCCGCCGAGTATAAGGACGCGATCCTGATTGCCGAACACGGCTCGTGGAACCGGCATAAATATCAGGGTGGGCGCATCGTGCGGGTCAACGTCGATCCGGACGGCAAGAATCCGAAACAGGAAGTGTTCGCTTCGGGCTGGATCGAAGGCGACCAGGGCTATCTCGGCCGGCCGGATGATATCATCCTGGACAAGGATGGCTCGATCCTCGTCGCCGACGACTGGGCCGGCGCGATCTATCGCATCAGCTACAAGAAGTAAGCTTTAAGGCGAATGGAGGCTGCGGCTGCCACACGGTAGCCGCAGCTTTTTGCTGTTGGGTTGTTGTAACGCTCCGACCGGCGCGCGAACGCGCGATCTTCGGGAATCCGGAGATGGTTATCGGGAAAGTCCATGATGCGCCTTCGATCCCTGTTTGATACCCTGTATGGGCTGACCTTGGTGCTCGCGACGCTAATGAGCCTGCCAGCCGATGCCGCCGACCTCGCGGCCGGCAAGGAAAAGGCTGTACTCTGCGCCAGTTGCCACGGCGAAGGCGGCATTTCACAGACCGAGAATGTTCCCTCGCTGGCGGGCCAGCCCGATCAGTTCATCCAGTGGCAGCTGGTTTACTTCCGCAGCGGCACGCGCAAGAGCGAATTGATGCAGCCGATTGTCGAGCAGCTCTCCAACGAGGATATCCGCAATCTCGGCGCTTATTTTGCGTCCCTGACGCCCGCCAAGGCGACCACACCGGATGACAATCCGGATCTGTCAGCCAAGGGCGCCCAGGCCGCCGCGGGCCGGCGCTGCGCCTTATGCCACACCGACAGCTTCGCGGGCACCAAGGCGGTGGCGCGGATCGCCGACCAGCGGGAGGAATACCTGCTCAAGGCGCTGCACGACTTCAAAGCAGGCCGGCGGGTCGGCGGCGGCGTGGCGGCGATGGCGGATGCCGCCTATCCCCTGAGCGAAGAGGAGATCACCGCACTGGCGCATTATCTCGCGCATTTCTGAGCCAGCGGGGCTCTCCGCGCTCGCCTGGATACTTCCTCGGCGCGGGGGAACCGAGCGTCCGATCCAACCTAAGCCAGATTGTTCAACGTGAGGGCCAGGCCGTTTCGGCTTTGGCCAATTGTTTGTCCAACGTGACCAGCTCAGCCCCAAGCCGGCGAGCAAGCCACAGGTAACTTGCGTCGTAAGCGGTCAGGCCGGTTGCCGCGGCGAGTTCCAATGCGCCGTCGTGATCCACCGCAACCTCCTCGACCGCGAGGCGGTCACGCAGCCGAAAGGCCGCTGTCAGCAACGGGCGTTGCTCCGGATCCCGGCGCAACTTCATCAGGCAGACATTGGCGCGCTCGAAGTCGAGGAGAGCCGGCGCCGCAAGAGCTGCGTCGCCAAGTTGCCCGGCGACGTATTCGGCCTCGGGCTCCCCGAACAGGAGGGCCGCAAGGGCAGAGGCGTCAACCACCTTGACGGGCATCACGGTCGGCGCGGACCATTTCGGCGGCCTCGCCAGGCGTGCGTAGCCCGAGACGGCGGACTTCGGCCAAGATTTCAGCAGCGCTGGCGGGGCGGTCTTCTCGAACCGCCGCCTCGATAATTGCCATCAACTCGCCTTGGAGGGACCGGTGATGGCGTTCCGCCCGCTCGCGCAAGCGCTGGACGATATCGTCAGGGGCGTTCTTGATCGAGAGGTTGACGGGCATGGTTCCGAATTGCCTCCATAACGGATGCTTTCCAGCACATCCGCGGAGGCACCGCTACCCCGTCGAAGTGGGGTGGCAGGATACCTGGAGACATCACGCGCGCTGCCGCTCATAGGCCTTCAGATGGGTGTAGGCGGTTCGCAGTCGCGGCACCGGCACCTTGGCGGCATCGCCGCGCGCGATCAGGTCGCCGACGACGTGATCGGCTTCGACCGGGGCGCCGGCCTTGATGTCGCGGAACATCGACGCCGTCATCTGCGAACCCTCCGCGGTCAGCATGCCGCGGGTGCGCTCCAAGAACGGCGCGCGCGGCGCAAAGCCTTCGGCGGCGGCGACCGCGCTGCATTCATCGAGCATGCCGAGAATGAAATCCTTGCCGCCCGGCACGGCCAGGATGGTGCCGACGGAGGCGCGCATCAGGCAGGTCGCGGCCGCCAACGAGGCCAGGAAGACCCATTTTTCCCACATCTCCTGAATGATGTGCTCACTGGCCACGGAACCGAACCGGCCGCTCGCCATGACGTCGGCGATGGCGCGGACCCGCTCCGACAGCGTGCCGTCACGCTCGCCGAAATTGAGCGACTGCATCGGCTGCAGCTGAACGACTTCGCGACGTTCATTGAGGGTCACCGCGATCGCGCAGAGGCCGCCCAGCACGCGCTCGCGCCCGAATTTTTCGTCAAGTCGATCGAGCTGCAGCATGCCGTTGAGCAGCGGGATGATGGCGGTCCGCGGTCCGACCGCTCCCGCAAAGGATTTCATCGCATCATCGAGGTCGAAGGCCTTGCAGCTCAGCAACACCACGTCGAATGGTTCGGCGATGTCGTTTGCCAGCACGGTCGGCGGTTGCCGCAGCGTGACGTCGCCATTGGGGCTCTTGATCACGAGGCCGGCGTCAGCGAGCTCGGCGGCGCGCCGCGGCCGGACCAGGAAGGTCACATCGCGGCCGGCCTGAAGCATCCTGCCGCCGAAATAGCCGCCGATGGCGCCGGCGCCGACTACGAGAATACGCATGGGGATGTCTCCGGTTGTGCGGGGAGGGCGAATAGCGAATAGTGAATAGTAAGAAACCCGCTCTCCGCACCTCGCTATTCGCTATTCGCTATTCGCTATTCGCTATTCGCCCCTACTCACACCCTACCACTTTTCCCCGAACGGTCGGATTTCCAATTCGAAGGTCCAGGCGCTGCGCGGCTGCTGGTAGAGCTGCCAGTAGGAGGCGGCGACCGACGCCGGCGGCATCAAAAGATCCGGATTGGCGTCGAGCGCGTCCTTGCCCAGGCGCTGCTCCGTGCGCTGGCGGACCCAGGCGGTATCGACGCCGGAATCGATGATCAGGTGCGCGACGTGGATGTTCTTCGGGCCGAGTTCGCGCGCCATCGCTTGCGCCACCGCGCGCAGTCCGAATTTGGCGCTGGCAAAGGCTGCAAAACCGCTGCCGCCGCGCAAGCTCGCGGTGGCACCGGTAAAGAAGATGTTGCCCTGGCCGCGCGGCAGCATCAGCCGTGCCGATTCCCGCCCCGCCAGAAAACCCGCCCAGCAGGCCATCTCCCAGACCTTGCGGAACACCCGGTCGGTGGTCTCCAGGATGGGAAAATTGACGTTGGCGCCGACGTTGAAGATGCAGACCTGAAGCGGCGCATGCCGATCGGCATCGTTGAGGAAGGCCGTGACCTCGTCTTCCTTGCGTGCATCCAGCGTGCGCGCGACGATCGAACCGCCTGCGGACTCGATCTCCTTGACCAGCGGCTCGAGCTTGGCGCCGTCACGCCGTCCGGCAAAGACGATGAATCCCTCGGCGGCGAATTTCTTGGCAATTTCGGCGCCAATATAATCGCCGGCACCGATCACCGCGCACGTCGCATTGCGTTTTTGCATCTCTTGCTTCTCCCGCTGGCTAGACCAGCATGTCCGAAGTTCTGATCAAATCGAAGCGTGCGATGCTGCGCTCCCTCTCCCGCCCTTGCGGGGGAGGGTTGGGGTGGGGGCTGACGCGGGTGGTGTGTATGCTGAAGCACCCCCACCCCACCCTCCTCCGCATCCGCCTTCGCCCGAAGGCGGGCTCCGGCGGACAAGAGCGGGAGAGGGAGTGAGAGTCCGATGCTCGTGACCTGAAATGATAGGTTTCAGGGAATCGCTCCACCAAAGTTCTGAGCAAAATCATCATTTTCCCAAAACCAGTTCCTCGACCTCGCGCAACTGCTCCTTGCCGAAAAACATTTCCTTGCCGACGAAGAAGGTCGGCGAGCCGAAGGCGCCGCGCTCGACCGCATGTTGCGTGTTCTCGACCAGCTTGGCCTTGACCTCGGCTTGCTGGGCGCGGGCGAACAGTTTGGCGGCGTCGAGGCCGGACGATGTGAGAGCCTTGATCGCCACCTCGGGGTCGTCCATTTTCTTCGGCTCGACCCACATGTGATGGAATGCGGCTTCGACATAGGGCTCGAACACGCCCTCGAACTGGGCGGCGATCGCGGCTCGCATCAGGTTGAGCGTGTTGACCGGGAAGAACGGATTCCAGACGTAGGGCTTGACGTGATAGCGCCGCACAAAGCGCAGGGTTTCGACGGCCTGAAACTCGGGCTTGTTCTTGACGCCGGCAAGGGTCTCGGCGGGAGACCTGTTGTTGGTGGCTTTGAAGATGCCGCCGAGCAGGATCGGCACATATTCGAATTTGGCGCCGATGCGCCCTTCGATCGCGGGGATGGCCTCATGGCTGAGAAAGGCATTGGGGCTGCCGAAGTCGAACAGGAATTGCGGGGCGGTCGGGCTCACGGGCGGTCTCCTGTTGTCTTCGGCTTCTTATATGATCCCTATCATTCCAAGCACCCTAGCCGCGCTCCCTGCCGGGATCAACCAGCGTGGCCGGCGGCGGGCGATCAAATGTCCGTTGTGCCAGCCTCAGAACGTGGTCGCGCAGGTCCGCAGGCCATTCGGCGATCGAGCTTTCAAAGGCGGCCGGCTGGCCGGCGAACAGCGCGCGGATCGCTTCCTCGTAATGCGGTTGGTTGCCGGCGATGGCGGCCATGAAGCGGTAGGCCGCTTCCCGCCGGTTACGGATGCGATCATCCTCCTCGCCGTCGCGCCGGGCATGCTCGACCAGCCGGCGCAAGGTGACCGAGGCGCCACCCGGTTGCTCCGCCAGCCATTGCCAATGCCGCGGCAACAGCGTGACCTCGCGCGCGACCACGCCGAGCTTCGGCCGGCCGGGGCCGCGCGGCGCCTCTTTCTCCGCCGCGAGCGCGCCGCTGGTAGCTGGCAGCCGGGCCAAAACCTCGGTTATTGAACCACGCAAATCGATCTCGACAGGACCGCCGGTCGCGCCGTCGAAAATGAGGATTGAACCATCCTGGCGACGGTCGAGCTCGGCTTTGGCGGCGCGCGCGACGTCCTTCAGTTCACCTGAGGCGATGCAGCGGTCACCTTCAAAGGCGATGTAGGCAGGGCCGGGTTCGCCAACCATCGAAACGCTCCAAATCTCAGCCATTATTACCCGGGTAATTCCCGTCTGTCAATATAATCCGGGTAATATCTCGGGCTGCCACGCCTCGACTTTCTCGCGCCCGGCTGGCACCACCAGCCACCAAATTTCAACGCGCCAACGCCTTTGGGGGACCGCGATGCTCACCGTTCATCACCTCAACAACTCCCGCTCCCAGCGGGTGCTGTGGCTGCTCGAGGAATTGGGCGTGCCTTACGAGGTCGTCCGCTATCAACGCCAGCCCGACATGCGGGCGCCGGCGGAACTGCGCGCTGTCCATCCGCTCGGAAAATCGCCGGTTATTACCGATGACGGAAAGACCATCGCGGAATCCGGTGCGATCGCCGAATACCTGATCGAAACCTATGGCGACGGGCGGTTGATTCCACCGGCGAAGACGCCGGAGCGGCTTCGCTACACCTATTGGCTGCACTATGCGGAAGGCTCGGCGATGCCGCCGCTGCTGCTGAAATTGCTGTTCACGCTGATGCCCAAGCGCACCCCTGCGCTGCTGCGGCCGCTGGTGCGCAAGGTCTGCAACCAGGCGCTGACCGTGCTGGTCAATCCGCAGCTCAAGCAGCACATGGCGTTCTGGGAAGCCGAGCTCGGCAAGAGCCAATGGTTCGCCGGCAATGAATTCACGGCGGCCGATATCCAGATGAGCTTTCCGCTGGAAGCCGCCGCCGCGCGGGCCGGACTCGAGCAGGGCCATCCCAGGGCGATAGCCTTTCTCGAGCGCATTCATGCCCGCCCGGCCTACCGGCGGGCGCTCGAAAAAGGCGGCCCCTATGCGGTGGGCCAGTGAGGCCCGCCACCTCGCTTTGAATGCCTGAAAGGCCTTCTGCGGCAAACCTAGCCGGACTTCTGCACACCGCCGACCGAAGGCAGCGGCCTTACGACCACCCCCGGCGGCGGCACGTCGTCGTCGGGCACGAAGAAATCCGACATCAGCGCGACCGTGGGATCGACCCGGTAGGGCTCGAAATCGCGCACGCCACTGTCGAACAGCACCTTGTCGTCGATGCAGAACTGCCCGGTGAACTCGCGCGCGGACCTGGTGAAGATCGCGTAGGCCGCATCCCCCATGATCTCGGGCGTCCGGCTGGCCCGCATCATGGCATCGCCACCGAGCAGATTGCCGACCGCGGCGGTGGCGATGGTGGTGCGCGGCCATAGCGCGTTGACCGCGACGCCCGCGGACTTCAGCTCGGCCGACAGGCCCAGCACGCACAGGCTCATGCCGAACTTGGCGAGCGTGTAGGCCGTGGAGTGCTGGAACCATTTCGGCTGCAGGTCGAGCGGCGGCGACAGCATCAGGATGTGCGGGTTTGGCGCTTTCTTCAGATGCGGGATGCAGTATTTCGACACCATGAAGGTGCCGCGGGTATTGATGCCCATCATCAGGTCGAACCGCTTCATGTCGGTTCCTTGCGAGTCGGTCAGGCTGATGGCGCTGGCATTGTTGACGCAGATGTCGATGCCGCCGAATTCGGCGACGGTCCGGTCGATGGCCGCGATCACCTGGCTCTCGTCGCGGATGTCGCACAGCACAGGCAAGGCCTTGCCGCCGGCAGCGCGGATCTCCTCAGCCGCGCTGTGGATGGTGCCCTTGAGTTTCGGATGCGGCTCGGCCGTCTTGGCGGCGATCGCGACATTGGCGCCATCGCGCGCGGCGCGCACCGCGATCGCAAGCCCGATGCCGCGGCTGCCGCCAGATACGAAAAGCGTCTTGCCTTTGAGCGATGTCATGGGAGGAGCTCCGGTTGGATGAGGGGGATAGTCTACTCTCTCCCCGGTAGATAGCTGTCCCAACGGTTTCCAACAGGCTTCCATCCCCCTGCCAACGGGGTAGCCGCACACACCCCTATAACCCCATGCGTTGGAAGCACGCACACGCACGTGAGGTGCGTAGCGTTCTGCAGCGGCCACCCTGTTGGTCGCCTCTGTCAGCGTTCCTTCATGGCCTTGGTCGCGACCTCGACCAGGGGCGAGAACAGATATTCCAGGATCCGGCGGCTGCCGGTCTTGATTTCGACGGTGACCGCCATTCCCGAGGAGAGCGGAATTTCGACGCCATCGGCGACCAGGTGGGTGGCGTCCGGCTTCAAAGTTGCGGCGAATACCAGGTTCTGAACCCGCTCGCCGCCGGCAAAGCCGCGGTCGCGCGAGCTCAGCGCCGGATTGCCCTCCTGCTGGCTGGCATCGGGGGCGGGGATGGCGTCGCTGGCCAGATTGGTCAGGTGGGCTGTGATAGTGCCGTAGCGCGTGAAGGGCAGCGATTCGATTCTCACGATCGCTTCTTGCCCCTGCCGCACGAAACCGACGTCATGGTTGGCAATATAGCTGACAATTTCCAGTCCGCGATCCTGCGGCACCACGCGCATGATCTCCTCGCCGGCCACGACCACCTGGCCGACCGCGGAAATCGACAGCGCGCTCACCGTGCCGTCGATCGGGCTGGTCATCACCAGATTTTGCTGGTGCACGCGAGCCTTGGCCAGCCGCTGCCGAAGCTGATCGGCGAGCCGCTCGGCGTCGGCCAGTTTCTGCTCGTTGGTATTGGCGAAGGTGCGGGTGCTGCTCTCGATGCTCCTGGTCGTCACCTCGACCGCGGCCTCGCTTTCCGCCATCTGGCCCAGCGCCGTGGCCAGGGCCGCCTGCTGCGTCTGCAATGTTTCCAGCGCGTTGATCAGGTCGGCTTTTGATCCGGACCCGTTCGACGACAGCACGGCGCGGGCGTTGACCCGCTCCTGCAGGGTGGCGATCAGCGTCCGAAGCGCGGCGGCGCTCGCCTCATAGCGCTCGCGCTCGCGGCTTTTCTGGTCGCGCTGGGCCTTCAGCGAGGCCACGTCGGCGTCCAGCTGTGCCAGGTCGGACGACAGCACGTTGGCTTCGCGGGTCTTGATGAAGTCGGGGATGTCGGCGGGCCAGTCGATCACCGGCAAGGACAACGAGTCCCGCGATGATACGATTCGCGCGGCGCGACGACGGGCGACCTCGGCCGTCACCGCCATGTAGCTGGCGTTCATTTCCGCGACCTCGGTATCGGCCGTGTCGGTGGCAAGCACGGCCAGCACCTGGCCCCGCTCGACCCGTTGGCCATCGCGAACCCTGAGCTCCGCGATCCGCCCGGCTTCGACCGGCTGGATCACCTTGACCCGCCCGGTCGGCTGGATCTTGCCTTGCGCGGTCGCGATGATGTCGATGCGGCCGAAATAAGTCCAGGCCAGCGTGCTGGCGGCGAGCAGCACGATGATCCAGAGCAGCGCGATGCCGACCGGAGACGGAGGACTTTCCAGGATCTCAAGCGCGGCCGGCAGAAAAGTCGCGTCGGCGCGGTCGCGGCGCCGCGGTGTCGCCGGCACTCTCGATGACCCCGCGCTGTTGTTGGCCATTGGCTCGGCCTGTTGGCTCGACGGCTGTGCCTTAACGAGCGGAATTGGAGCGCGCACGTTCACGTTCGCGCCTCCGACGGGCTGGAAAGCGGGCTCGACTGCAGGGCCCATAATCGGGCGTAGAGGCTGTTCGGCTGCTGCACCAGTTGTTCATGATTGCCGGCTTCGACCAGACGCCCCTCGACCATCCCGATGATGCGGTCGCAGTGGCGGACGGCGGCGAGCCGGTGGGCGATGATGATCACCGTTCGTCCGCGCGCGATCTGGCGCATGTTGATCTGGATGACCCGCTCGCTTTCATAGTCGAGCGCCGAGGTCGCCTCGTCGAGGATGAGGATCGGCGGGTTGGTTGCCAGCGCCCGGGCAATGGCGATGCGCTGGCGCTGACCGCCGGAGAGATTGGCGCCGCGCTCCTCGATCATGGAGTCATAGCCCTGCGGCAACAGGCCGATGAACTCATCGGCTCCGGCAAGCCGCGCCGAGGCGATCACTTCGGCGCGCGACATCGCGGGATTGGCGAGCGCGATATTGTCGTGGATGGTGCGGTTGAACAGCAGGTTGTCCTGCAGCACCACCCCGATGTGGCGGCGCAGCCAGGCTGGATCGACGTGGGCCAGGTTGACGCCGTCGATCAGGACCTCGCCCTCGCTCGGGCTATAGAGCCGCTGGATCAGCTTGGTCAGCGTCGACTTGCCGGAGCCGGACGGACCGACGATGCCGAGAACTTCGCCAGAGCGGATGCCGAGGGTGACATCCTTCAACACCTGCTGACCGCCCGGTCTGTAGCTGAAGGAGACATGCTTGAGCGCGATCGCGCCCTGGGGCCGCGGCGCCACTTCAATGCCGGCGGGCGCCGGTTCGACCGGCGCGTTGAGGATATCGCCAAGACGCTCGATCGAGATTTGCACCTGCTGAAAATCCTGCCAGAGCTGCGACAGCCGCAGCACCGGCTGCGCCACCTGTCCGGCGATCATGTTGAAGGCGATCAACTCGCCGACCGTCAGATCGCCATCGATCACCGCCTTGGCGCCGAACAAAAGCAAAAGCGCGGTCGAAAGCTTGGAGACATATTGGATCGCCGACTGGCCGGCCGCGCCGGTCAGCGTGGCGCCGAAGGTGGTGCGGACGTAAGCCGCCAACCGCTCTTCCCACTGCGCCCGCATGGTCGGCTCGACCGCGGACGCCTTCACGGTCTGGATGCCGACCACGGTCTCGACCAGAAACTGCTGGCTGATGGCGCCGCGGTTGAATTTTTCGTTGATCTGCGCGCGCAGCGGCGTCCGGACGATCCAGGCGATCATGAGATAGGCCGGGATGGTCGCCAGCACGATCAGCGTCAGAGAAGATGAATAGAGCCAGAGCACGGCGATGAACAGGCCGGTGAAGAGCAGGTCGAGCGTCGAGAACAGGCCCTGGCCGGTGAGAAAACTGCGCACCGTCTCAAGCTCGCGCATTCGCGCGACCGTCTGGCCCGCCGGCCGCGTCTCGAAATAGCTCATGGGGAGCCTGAGCAGATGGCCGAACAGCCGCTGGCCGAGCTCGACATCGATGCGATTGGTCGTATGCGACAGCGCGTAGGTCCGCAAATACTGCAGCACCACGTCGAACAGCCCGATCGCGGCGATGCCGCCAACCAACACGAACAGCGTCGAATAGGATTTGTGCGCCAGCACCTTGTCGACGACGATCTGGAAGAACAGCGGCGTGATCAGCGCGAACAGCTGGATGAACAGCGAGGCGACCAGGACATGGGCGAGCGGACGCCGGTAGCGCCAGATCGACGGCAGGAACCAGCGGAAGCCGAAGCTCTTGGGGTCGGTGCCCGCGCCCAAGGTTCGCCGCTGCACCAGCAGGATCAATGGCTCGATCACATCGCAGAGTTCACCGAATGCCAGATCGCGGTCGATCCGCGTCACGGGGTCGATGATGCGATAGTCGCCGGCGGCGGTCTTGCCGCCGAAAATGACAAAGCCGCCGGCGCGCAGCTTGACGATCGCCGGAACCGGCGCGTGCGCCAGCCGGCTCGCCTTGGGCTTCTCGACGATCCGGGCCCTGAGGCCGGCGAGCCCGGCGGCACGCGCGATGTCGCCGGCATCGGCCGGCCCGACCAGCGCCAGCTCGCGCGCCAAGGCAAAGGGATCGGCTGCGATCCGGTAATAGGACGCGATGCCGCACAGCGCGGTGAGGCCGGGATCGACCAGCGCCGAACGGTCCAGCGCGTCGCCGATCGGGGCCTCGTTCGCCATGGCCAGCGTCATCGGGATCCCCCCGCCCCGCGTGAGGCAGGCAGCAACGGGTTCGACGGCAGCATGCCCTGATAATTCTTCAAATGCGCTCCGGACCGCGGCGCGAACTTGGCGCCCGCGGCGATTTGAGGGTCAACATCAGCGATCCGCTTGCTGCGAAAATGGTGGGGAAACTGCCGCACCTGGGCCACTCAACTTCATTCCAGATCGGGTTTCGAAGCGCAAACGAAACCCTGCAAGAGCTTTAACGGGTCTGGTAAAGGCCAGGCCCAAGAGGTTTACACGGCGACGACGGGTTCATTCATCGATGGAGAAGATCAAGCTGTCTTATTCGCTTACCGGGGCCGGCCGGTCAGCCGCCCCCTTGCTGTGTTGATGATGTCCGGCCTCAGCCGATTTTGAAGTTCGATGCATGCAACTGCGAGATTGACGTGCCGACGAAGTCGACCGAGCCTTGCGTTCCTAGCGCCAGCAGGGTGCCGCCGTGACCGTCACTGTGCAGGTTGCTGAGGATCTGCGCGGTCGAGGCATAACCGCCGGCGCCGTTGAGCAGATCGATCACGCCGTAGGGGTCGCTGGTGCCCAGACCGGTGATGGTGTCGGTCTGGGTCGAGGAGCCGATCTTGGTGGTCAGTGCGGAGCCGAGATCGCTGATATTGACCTTGGCGATGCCGTTGATGGCGGCGGTATCCGACCCTCCCGCGAAGGTCAGATTGTCGCTGCCGCCATTGACGGTGATGGTATCGCCGCCCTGGCCGCCGGCGACGCTGGCTTGGCTGCCGTTCAGCGTCACGTTGTTGGAGGTGCCGCCTATCGAGATCGCATCGGTGCCGGCGCCGACCACGATCGTCTCCAGTCCCTGTCCGCCCGAGATCGAATTGTTGCCCGATCCCAGCGTGATGGTGTTGAAGATGCCGCTGGCGCTGATCTTATCGTTGCCGTTGCCGAGCGAGATGGTGGTCGATCCGGTCGAGCCCGTGACCGTGTCCCAGCCGTCGCCGCCCGAGACCGTATTGGAGCTGCCGGCGAGGGTGATGGCGTCGGATCCGGATCCCGCATAGACGGTATCCAAACCGGAGCCGGCGGTGATCAGATCATTGCCGCCGTTCGCATAGATCGTGTTCAACAGGCCTCCGGCGTTGATCACGTCGGGTCCGCCGTTGCCATAGACGGTCGCCAGACCGACGGGAATGCCGAGCAGGTAGCCGGCGGTGATGGTTTCGGAGGCCGGATTGGTCACCGTGATCGCGACCGTGCCGGTAGCCGTGTCGCCATACTGATCGGAGATGGTGTAGCCAAGCGTATCCGTCGCGCTGCCATTGGCGACGATATGCGACAGCGCGCTGGTTGAAGCGGCATAGGTCAGCTGGCCGTTGACCAGGCTGAAGTTGCCCAAGGTCGCGCTGCCATTGACCGCGGTGATCGTCAGCTGGTCGCCAGTGAGCCCAGTCTTCGCCGCAGCGAGCACCGCGCTGGTGAGGTTAATGCCGGTGCCGTCGACCACCGTCTCTGAGACCGCGCCGGTGGCCGGACCCGGGTCGACCGTGAGCGAGGTCGTCGAATTGCTGGTAACGATGCCGGCGCTGTTCTGAACGACGGATTGGACGCTGACCGGAGTGGCGGAGCGCGAGCCGGTCTGCGCCGGGGTGTAGACCAGCGCGTCGACTTCGGCGGTGGCTTGTGCCGCGGACTGCGCACTGATCGAGTAGAGTCCGGCCACCGAAGAGGCGGTGAGGCCGGAGAAGCCGGCGCCGTCTCTCAGCGTGCCGCTGGAGACGTCGACATACACGGTATCGGTGGAATTGGCATTGGCATCGCTGATGACGGCGTGGGCAAACAGATTGATGGTCTTGTCAATGCCAACGACCTGACCGCCGACGGTACCTGAAATGACCGACGCGACGGCGGCGTCGCTATTGGTGACGGTGGTCACGTTATTGGTCGTGAGCGTGCTCGCGGAGCTGATGTCTTCGAGCGTAAAGGTGGTTTCGGTGGATGAGTTGGCGGCCGCGGCTGCTGGCGTGAACACCAGCGCATCGAGCTCCTTGCTGACGGTGCCCGCGGAGCCTTGCAGCACGTAGACGCCCGACGCCGCGCCGGAGGTGCCGAGACCGGAGAAGCCGGCGCCGTCCTTCAAGGTGCCCGGGCCAGACAGGGTGATGAAGAGCGTCTCCGTGGCGCCCGCGTTCTGGTCCGCGACCACGACATTGGAGAAGGGGTCGAGCGCTGCGCCGTTGGTCGTCGTCTGCCCGGCCTTGGTGCCAGTGATCGTCGGTAGTGCCGCCGCATCGTTGTTGGTGACGGTGATGGGGTTGGGGTCGACTGTCGCTGTGAGGTAGGCCGAGCTGCTATCGGTAATCGTGAAGCTGGTCGTCGACGACGTGTTCGGCGCACCCGCGGTCGGCGTGAAGCTCAGGGCATCCAGGTCGGCGGTGACCTGCGCAGCCGTGCCGGTGACGGAATAGCTGCCCGAGCCGATATGGCTGCCGTCGGTCGCGGCATTGGGATCGGAGAGGGTGCCGTTGGCAGCGGAAAATGCCACCGTCACGGTGTCGGTTGCACCGGCATTGACGTCGGTGATCGTGACGCCGACGAACGGACTGATCGGGGCGTTATTGGTCGTCGCCTGGACTCCGGCCTTGCCGCCCGCAATGCTCGGGGCAATTCCACCGAGCTGATCGACCACCGCGGCGCTGCTGCCGGTATTGCCGAAGCTGTCGGTGACCGAGGCGACCAGGCTGTTGCTGCCCTGGTTGGGCAGCGTCACGTTGAAGGTGAAGGTGCCGTTGTTGGCCACCAGGGTGGTGCCAAGGACGACGCCGTTGTCGGTCAAGGTCGCGGTCTCGCCGGCGACGATGGCGCCGCTGCTTGAGGTGACGGATCCGGTCACGGTCTGGCTGGCGTTGGCGCTGGATTCGGCGGGGCTTGTGATCGTCACGACGGGTGGCGCGATGTTGAGCATCACGTCAGTGCCGCCGTTGCCGTCGGACGAAGTTGCAAAACTCAGCGTCGCGGAGTCAAGTTGGTACACCACGGATAGGTTGATCGTGTCGCCACCCACGGTCAGCGTATCGGTCTGGCTGGAATAGCTGACGGACTGGGTCGAAAGGCCGGCCAGATCGATGGTGTCACCAATATTGAAATTGGTGACGGCGTTGGCGAAGCTGCCATTGGCGAACGCGGCCGGGTCGAGCTTGAGAATCGGGGACGGATTGCCGGTCGCTGGGGCGCCAAAAACGATCGTCCCGGTTCCGGCGGCCCGTGCCGAGGCCAGCTCCAGCGTGCCAGACAGCAAGTGGACGCCACCGGCGAAGGTGTTCGGGGTCGAGGCGGTATCGGTCGGCGAAACCTCGGGGTTCAGCAGCACAGTCCCGGCGCCATCGACGATGAGCGAGCCGGCGTTGATCGAGCCATCCAAGGCGTTTTCGTCGGCGATGACGCCATAGACGGTCGTGACCTGGCCGGCTGCCGGTGCCAGCATGATCGCCTGGGTGCTCTCGATATAGATGCCGTCGCCGGCGTCGCCGCCACCGCCGGTGACCGAGCCGACGCCGATGACGCCGCCGTCGATCGTCAGCGTCCCGTTCTGATTCACGAAAATGTCGCCGCCCAAGGCAACCCCGCCGGTCGGATTATAGTAGGTGCCGCCGGTGGCAGCATCGTCGGCGAAGGAAACATTATTGAGGGTGACGGTGGTGCCCTGGCCGACGAACAGGCCGCCGCCGACGCCGAAGCCGCTGGCGTTGCTGCCCAACGCCACGGCGTTCTCGATCGTCAGATTATCGATCGTCACCGCGCCCGAGTCGACGGAAAGTCCCGAGAATTGGGCGTTGCCGTTGAGCGTACTGCCATTGCCCTGAATGGTCAGGGTGTCGCTGCCATCGAGGCTGATCGCGGGCAATGCCGCGGTCTCGGACAGCGTCACGCCGGTTGCGATCTCGATCTCGAACGACGCGCCGCTGCCCGCGTCCGCCTGCGACGCAGCATCGATGGCGGCGATGTCGGTCGCGAGTTGTGCCGCGGAGGTGACAGTGTAGATGGTGGTGGTCATTGAGCTTATCCTTCCGAGTGCAAAAGACGTTCAGATCCGGGAAAAAATGGTGGGGGCAGTGGAACGATGGATGGGATCGCGCGCCGCGGCGAACGCACGGAGCCGATGTCTGCCAGGTCATTGGCAGAGAAGGTTTGAGGCCGACAGATAGCGGTGGTGATGGCTGGCGATCTGGTAACAGGCAGCCACACAGTTGCCGGCACGACGGGCCGGCATTCAGGAACGGCTCGGGCTTCTAGCGCCACATCGGCAAAGGCACGGCTTCCTGCGGCGCTCCCGGAATTTGGCAACTGAAAAAATGATTGAACATCTTATCGTTAACAGCCCAATTTCAATAACCATGTTACAGGCCTTCGAAGTAGGGCCAAAGTGGGACTGAATTAAATCCAAGTGCGGCAGTTACGGCGACATTGAATGCCTTGTTGGTTAATTTCAGTTCCCTCACCCATCCGCGTGCAGAACGCGGCCGCGGGTTTCCGGCAACGCATAGGCGGCGAGGAAGAACACGCCATAGGCTGCGACGGCGAAAATCGCGATGGCATTGCCAAGCGAGGTCGAGGTCGAGAGCGCGCCGACCAGGAACGGAAACAGCGCGCCGATGCCGCGGCCGAAATTATAGCAGAAGCCCTGGCCCGATCCGCGCAGCCGTGTCGGATAAAGCTCGGTAAGAAAGGCGCCGACGCCTGAGAAATAACCCGAGGCGAAAAAGCCCAAGGGAAAGCCAAGCAGCCAGAGCACTCCGTTGGTCAGCGGCAACTGGGTGTAGAGCAGGACCACGGCGATGGCACCGAGCGAGAAGGTCAGGAACAGGTTGCGCCGTCCGATCCGATCGGCCAGCCAGGCCCCGACCAGGTAACCGACAAATGAGCCGATGATCAGCGCGGCGAGGTAGCCGGTCGAACTGACGATCGACAGCTTGCGTTCGGTGGTGAGAAAACGCGGCACCCAGAAGGTGACGGCATAATAGCCGCCCTGGCATCCGGTCGCCATCAGCGAGGCCAGGATGGTGGTCTTGACGATGCCGCCGCGAAAGATCTCCCACAGCGCCGGCCGGTCGCCCGAGGCCGCCTGCTTGACGCGGGTGGCGGCGGCGATTTCGGGCTCGGCGACATAGCGGCGCAGATAGAACACCAAGAGCGCCGGCACCGCGCCGATCGCGAACATCCAGCGCCAGGCGATGTCGGGCGGCAGTACGGAGAACAGGATGGCTTGCGACAGCACCGCCAGTCCCCAGCCCACCGCCCAGCCTGATTGCACCGAACCGACGGCGCGGCCGCGATATTGCGGGCGGATCGCCTCGCCCATCAACACCGCACCGGCGGCCCATTCGCCGCCGAAGCCCAGCCCCAGCACCGCCCGCGCGATCAGCAGCTGATCGAAATTCTGCACCACGGCGCAGACCAGCGAAAACACCGAGAACCACAGGATCGTCAGCTGCAGCGTTTTGACCCGGCCGATGCGGTCGGCGAGATAACCGCCGAGCCAGCCGCCGATCGCCGACGCCAGCAGCGTCACGGTGCCCGCAAGGCCGGCGGTGCCGGGATCGACCTTCCACAGCGTGATGATGGTGCCGATCACCAGCGGATAGATCATGAAGTCCATGCCGTCGAGCGCCCAGCCGGAGGCGCAGGCCCAGAACGTGCGCCGTTCCGGCAGATTCATGTCGCGATAAAACGCCAGCAGGCTGGTGTCTTCGATGTCGGCGATTTCGATCGCGTCCGATGGCTCGGCGGTACTCATGTTGGACACCCCATGGAGAAGTTCTGACGGCCCGGCCTGGGCTCGTCCGCGGCAGCCGGCTGGCCCGCGGTATCGAAATCCTACGCTGATGGGAGAGGCTGTCATTAGGCAAATCCGGTTATCGGCCGGACCTTCGCTACTGTCCTGCCGCCTCGGCGCCGCGCATCCTCGGATCGGGGGCGCCCCGCAATCCGTCCGGACTAACCGCGATCGAATTGGCCGAAGTCTGGCCCATCGGCTCGACCACGCGATGGCCCTTGGCGCGCAGCTCCGCCAGCGTGGCCTCGTCAAAGCCGCGCTCGATCCGCACTTCATCCGGCAGCCATTGATGATGCAGGCGGGGCGCCGCTACCGCGGCCGCGACATCCATGTTGTAATCGAGCACATCGACGATCACCTGCAGCACCGTGGAAATGATGCGGCTGCCGCCGGGCGAACCGGTCACCAGCACCAATTTGCCGTCCTTGAGCACGATGGTCGGCGTCATCGAGGACAACGGCCGCTTGCCGGGTCCGGGCAGGTTGGCCTCGTATCCCACCAGGCCGAAGGCATTGGCGGCGCCCGGAGCCGCGGTGAAATCGTCGAGTTCGTTGTTGACCAGCACGCCGGTCCCCGCGGCGACCAGGCCGAGGCCATAGGGAAAATTCAGTGTATAGGTGTTGCTGACGGCATTGCCGGCGCTGTCGACCACCGAGAAATGCGTGGTGTTGTGACCTTCGCGAGGCGGCGGCATCGGCGAGAATATTTCGGCCGCCGGGGTGGCGTGGTCGGGATCGATGGTGCGGCGCTGCTTGGCCGCGTAGTCCTTCGAGATCAGGGTGGCCACCGGCGCGTTGACAAAAGCCGGATCCCCGAGATAGCGGGCACGGTCGGCATAGCCCCGCTTCATGGCCTCGATCATGAGATGCAGCGAGGCCGCCGAGCCGCGGCGGATGTCGTGCATCGGATAGCCCTCGAGGATATTGAGCATCTCCAGGAGCACCACGCCGCCGGAGGAAGGCTGCGGCATCGAGATGATGTCATAGCCGCGATAGCTACCGCGCAGCGGCGCGCGGATCACGGCCTGGTAGGATCCGAGATCGGCGGCGGTCATGATGCCGCCGGCATCGCGGACGGCGGCGGCGAACTTGTCGGCGACCGGCCCCTGGTAGAATCCGCGTGGTCCTTGTTCGGCAATGGCGGTGAGCGTCGCCGCCAGATCGGCCTGGGTCAGGCGGTCGCCCTCATGCAGCGGCATTCCGTCGGGGCGGGAAAATATTCGCAGCGAGGACGGCCAGCGCGCCAGCCGCTGATAGAGTTCCGGCAGCGTGTCGGCGGTGTCGTCCGATATGATGAAGCCGTCGCGGGCCAGAGCAATCGCCGGCCGCAGCAATTCGGCGAGGGTGAATTTGCCCGAACCGTATTTCTCGAGCGCCAGCGATAGTCCGGCGACGGTGCCGGGGACGCCGATGCCGAGCGCCGAGTCGCGCGATTTGGCATTGTCGGGCTTGCCATCAGGACCCAGAAACATTTCCGCGGTGGCCGCCCCCGGAGCCATCTCGCGATAGTCGATGGCGATGTCCTCGCCGCGATCCCTGGAGTGGATGACCATGAAACCGCCGCCGCCGATGTTGCCCGCGCGGGGATAGGTGACGGCCATGGCGAACCCGGTGGCGACCGCGGCATCGACCGCGTTGCCGCCGCGCCGCAGCACGTCGGCACCGATCCCGGCCGACAGTTTCTCCTGGGCGACGACCATGCCGTGTTCGGCGACCACGGCGTGGATGGCCTCGGCAGGGGGAGGCGTATAGACCGAGCGGTGTTCCTGCGCGGCGACGGGCGCGCCAGCCGCGGCGGCGCACAGGAGGCCTACGCATAGCCGGCTTCGGAGGGCCGCGAACGGGGGCGTGGAGGTTCGCGCGCGGGTATCGGGCAGGGGAGAACACAGATCCATCATGACGCCAATGCTATAAGGCTTCCCAACTCCAGGGCAAATTGGTCCCCATGAAGCGGCAGGAACTTTCGAGCATGGCAATACTGGCCCCGGACGCAGGCGTTGCCAGTGGGCCAACGACCTACCCGCCGCGCTCGGCCGTCATCAGCTGGATCTTCTTCGACTGGGCAGCTCAGCCTTATTTCACGCTGATCACGACCTTCGTGTTCGCACCCTATTTCGCCGCGCATGTGGCACCGAACCCCGCCAGCGGACAATCGCTGTGGGGCTTTGCCACGGCGGCGGCCGGCCTGACCATCGCGATCTTGTCGCCGGTGTTGGGGGCCGTTGCCGACGCCAGCGGCCGTCGCAAGCCCTGGATCGCGGCGTTCGGCGCGCTGCTGGTGATCGGCTCGGGCCTGATGTGGTTCGGCAGCCCCGGCGATGCCGCCGTGATCCCGTGGCTGCTGCTCGCTTATGCGATGGCGACGGTGGGTGCCGAATTCGCCACCGTCTTCAACAACGCGATGATGCCGACGCTGGTGCCGCCGGACCGGATCGGGCGACTGTCGGGAACCGGCTGGGCCACCGGCTATATCGGGGGCATCCTGAGCCTGATCCTGGTGCTCGGCTTCCTTGCCGCCAACCCCGAAACCGGGCGCACTTTGTTCGGGCTGACCCCGCTGTTCGGCCTCGATCCCGTCACCCATCAGGGCGATCGTATCAGCGGTCCCCTGACCGCGGTGTGGTTCGTGATCTTTGTGCTGCCGATGTTCCTGCTGACGCCGGATTATCCGGCGAGGTGCAAACCGCGCGAGGCGTTGCGCCAGGGCTTGACGGAGCTCAAGCAGACCCTGCGCGACTTGCCCAGGCAGAAGCCGATGTTGGCATTTCTGTTCGCCAACATGGTCTATACCGACGGCCTCGTTTCCCTGTTCGCGTTCGGCGGTATCTACGCCGCCGGCACCTTCGGCTGGAATACAATTCAGATCGGAACCTTTGGCATCATCCTGGCGATCGCAGGGACGTTCGGCGGGTGGCTTGGCGGAAAACTCGACGATGCCTTCGGGCCCAGGCGCGTCATCGCCGGCAGCCTGGCCATGCTGCTGTTCGCCATCATCGCCATCCTGCTGGTCGACAGAGAGACGATCCTGTTGATCAAGGTGGCGCCGCCCGTGCCCGGTGGCGCGCTGTTTTCGGGTGCCGCCGAACGCGCCTATCTGGTGCTCGGATGCCTGATCGGCGCGGCCGGTGCCCCGCTGCAGGCGGCATCGCGTAGCCTTTTGATCCGCATGGCCCCCCAAAATTGCATCGCGCAATATTTCGGGCTGTTCGCGCTGACCGGAAAGGTGACGTCGTTCGTAGGCCCGCTCTTGATCGGCATCGTCACCGCGCTGACCGCGAGCCAGAAGGCGGGCATGGCGGTGCTGGTGGCGTTCTTCGTGGCGGGCTTGGCGCTGCTGGCGAGGGTGGGGGAGTAAGCGCTCACGGAATTAAGCCTCGCGGCGTCGTCGCGATATTTCGTTGGAACCGGTCATCCTGGCGGCGATCGGTTGTTTCATCTTCAGTGTCGCCCTACATTTGCCGGCACGGCTCATGCTGGCGGATCTCCTTTGATGCGGCTCACCACGCCGAACATCGTTGCTCTCGTTATGCCGGCGATCGGCTTTGTCTTTGCACTGGGCATGGCTCTGATCCTCAGGCAAGAAACGCGCAGTAGGATCAGAATAATTTAAGGACTTCGCCGACCACGACCATAAAGTCGGCGCCGAGATCGCCGTCCACAAAGATATGCTGCGCCGGGAGGCTGATAAGGCTGATCTCGCCGAGATCAGCCGGAAGCTGGACGAGCTTCTGCAGCAGACCCAGACCAACGCCCAATCTTAACATGGTCCGCGGCGACGAGTGAGAATCTCAATGCCGGAAATGCCGCACCCCGGTGAATACCATGGCGATGCCGGCGTCGTCGGCGGCCTTGATGACCTCTTCGTCGCGGATCGAGCCGCCAGGCTGGATCACCGCCGTGGCGCCGGCCTCGATTGCGACCAAAAGGCCGTCGGCGAACGGAAAGAAGGCGTCGGAAGCCACTACCGAACCTACGGTCATGGGCTGCGCGAGCTTGGCATCATCGGCCGCATCCTGGGCCTTGCGCGCGGCGATGCGCGAGGCATCCACCCGGCTCATCTGGCCGGCACCGATGCCGACGGTGGCGAGATCCTTGGCGTAGACGATGGTGTTGGATTTGACGTGCTTGGCGACGCGGAAGGCGAATGTGAGGTCGCGCAGCTCGGCCTCGGTCGGCGCCCGGCGGGTCACGGTCCTGAGCGCAATGTCATCGACCACGGCGTTGTCGCGGCTCTGTACCAGGAGGCCGCCGGCGACAGTTTTGGCGGTGAGGCCGGCGGCGCGCGGATCGGGCAGGCGGCCGGCGAGCAATAGCCGCAGATTCCGTCGCTTGGCGATGACGGCGATCGCCTCTTCGGTGGCGTCGGGGGCGATGATCACCTCGGTCAGGATCTCGGTGATGACGCGGGCGGTTTCGGCATCGAGCGTGCGGTTGACCGCGATGATGCCGCCATAGGGCGATTGGGTGTCGCAGGCGAAGGCCTTGCGGTAGGCGCTGATCAGATCGGCGCCTTCCGCGACGCCGCAGGGATTGGCATGCTTGACGATGACGCAGGCCGCGGTGCGCGCCGGATCGAATTCGGCGACGCATTCATAGGCCGCGTCGGTATCGTTGATATTGTTGTAGGACAGCTCCTTGCCCTGCAGCTGACGTGCGGTTGCGACACCGGCACGCCGGTCCGGCGTGCGATAGAACGCCGCCGACTGGTGCGGATTCTCGCCATAGCGCAATGCCTGGATCAGCCGCCCGCCGAAGGCGCGGAAATCCGGCGCCTCAGTTTTCAGCTCGGCCGAAAACCAGTTCGAGATCGCCGCATCATAGGCGGCGGTGCGGGCATAGGCCTTGGCGGCCAGCCGACGGCGCAGCGATCGCGTGGTGGCGCCAGCGTGGGCTGAGAGTTCGTCGAGCAGGGCCGGATAGTCGGAAGGCTCGACCACGACGGCGACGTCGTCATGGTTCTTGGCCGCGGCGCGGATCATCGCCGGTCCGCCGATGTCGATATTCTCGATGCAGGCTTCGAACCCGGAGCCGTTGTCCACGGTGGACTCGAATGGATAGAGATTGACCACCAGAAGATCGATCGGCGCGATGCCATGATCGGTCATGGCCTTGGCATGCTCGGCATTGTCGCGGATCGCGAGCAGACCGCCATGGACTTTGGGATGCAGCGTCTTGACCCGGCCGTCCATCATCTCCGGAAAACCGGTCAGATCCGCGACGTCGCGGACTTTCAGCCCCGCTGCGGCGATCGACTTGGCGGTACCGCCGGTCGAGATCAGCTCGATGCCGTGGGCCGCCAGCGCCCGGGCGAAATCGATCAGCCCGGATTTGTCGGACACGGACAACAAAGCACGGGTCACGCGGCGCGGATGGTCGGTCATTGGGTCGTATCCTGAAGGAATAGGTTCGCCGGGTAGCACGGTTTGGGCAGCGGCGAAACCGGCGCGGATGGCGGTGTGGAAATCTCCGCTTGGCGGAATGCGGTTCGCTACAGCGGCAACTCCGGTTCGCGTTGCGCGTTGCGCCTGGCGACCGTGGCCGAGGGCGATGCCGTCGAGCGCACGAAGCTCCAGCGGATGCTGGGGGCCGTCCGCGAATCCTGCCGGATCACGATCTGGGCGCTGCGGCGCGGACCGTCATTTCCCGCCAGGAACACGCTTTCTTCCAGCTCGACCTTTTCTTCGGGGGCCTCGAACGTCCAGACCTCGCGGTTGGGCAGCACCAGCATCACGCCGCGCGCGTCGCCGAGCCGGCTGGCTTTCACCGCCGGGTGCAGGTGGAACCGTAACACGTAGTCGGTATCGATGCTTTTGGCGCGTGCCCCCGGCGCTGGCGACACCGTGTCCTCGCCGTCGAGCCGCGAGCCGTCCCGGGCGACCATCACGACGCGACGATGCAAGATCCCGAAGCGTTCGAGGTAACCGTCATGCGATGTGGTCAACAGCTCGCCATCGGCGAGCGTTTCGCGATAATGCTCCACGTCGGCCGGTCCGCTGACGATCGGCGACCCCTGCAGCAACCGCTTCATCGCCGAAAGCTCGACGAACTGGCAGGATGACGTATCGTGATAGGTCAGTGTCGAATGCGCCGCGGTGCTGCGGGCAAAGGCGCGCCAGCTATCGCGCCCGGTGGAGGGCATGCCGCAATTGATGACGATCCGGCACGCCCCGGAAGACAATTCAAAGGAAAGGCAGCCGGCGTGGGCCTCCTGGCTGACACCGGGCGGCGGCGGCGGCCCGGTATCCATGATCACGATCAGGGTGCCGGCATCGAGACGCTGGAAGCCGGAATGCGGCATGTTCGCCATCGGCGCGCCGTGGGCGTCGTCATAGGCGAGCAGGGTCGCCAGCTGATCGGATGGCGCACTGCTCATGCCGTTGAACAGCGCAAAACTGCCGTCGCCGTGACGGAAGAAGCGCAGCATCGGCATCATGCGGTCGATCGCGTTCAAAAGCGCGGGCGGCGGCGCGATGTTGCGGGCGGCGAAGGTCTGCCGCAACGGCAGCAGGTCGATCATCAGTTCAATCAGCGCGCCGGGATTGCGCGAGATGTGCCCGCCATCGGGGAGGATTTGCCGCTGCAGTTCGTCGGACAGCCGGCGTGAGGCCGCGCGCACGTGCCGACCCTGATTGGCGAGGCAGAGCGAGGCGTAACACAGCGCGATCAGCACCTGCAGCCGCGGCACGCCGTCCGGGATGTCGAGCATCGTATAGCGCAGGGTGCGGATCTCACGGGTCAATCCGCGCAGATAGCGCCGATAGAATTTGCTGTCGGAATCGCCGAGCACCAGGGGGGCCTGCGACAACAGCGAGATGACGCGGCGCGCCAGCACGTCGGCGCGGCGCCCGGTTGGCCGATGGCGCGCCGGATTGGAGATCCAGTCGTCGACCAGCGAGCGGGCGTTGGCGCGGGTCAGCGCGGTATCGGCGGCGCGCAGATGCCGCAGCCACCCGAAACCGAGCAGCGCCACCTCCCAATCTTCCGACGGCGGCTCGAAATCGAAGATCGAGCGCCCGTGGCAGGTGACGATCTTGCCGGCGAACACGAAGCGCCCGGCATAGATTTCCGCGGCCCGGGTGGAGTCGGCGGTGCGCAGATCGTGTGGGGCGATAATGAGGCGATCGGTGCGGCCCGGCCACAGCCGCGACAGCGCCACCGAGCCACCGCTGGCGCGCGACATCAAGTTTCGCGCGAAGCGGCCCGCGATCAGCGTCGAGATGCGTCTGGGTTGAGCGATGGACACGCCTTGCCTTGGATTCGGTGGATCGGTGCGAAACCTTATTAATCCGGAAACGCCGCCAAGACAGCCTCTTGAGAGTACGGGAATCAATCAACTGGGGATGGAAATCCAGTGCAAAATCAGGATTTAACCAGCCGCGCGGCATAAAAACCGTCGAGCCCGGCGAAACGCGGGTCCTGATGCGGCAGGTGGCAGGGCAACGTGCGCAGGTCACCCTCGGCGGTGAGCAGCTCGGCAAGACCCGCGACCTCGCCGGCTTCGATCGGCACCCGGCGCATGCCTGATTCGGCGGCGAGAAGCGCGGTGATGGCCCGCTCGCCCTCTTCCGGTTCCAGCGAACAGGTGCAATAGACCAAGGTCCCGCCCGGCCGGAGCAGCGCCACCGCGCGCTGCAACAGGCGCTTCTGCAGCGCCGTCAGGGCGACAATGTCTGCCTCCTGCCGCAGCCAGGCGACATCGGGGTGCCGGCGGATGGTGCCGGTCGATGTGCAGGGAGCATCCACCAGGATGCCGTCGAAACCGGTGCCGGCCACCTCCCCCGGCCACTCGGCGGCGTCGGCGACCACGGTCTCGGCCTTGAGGTCCAGCCGTACCAGATTGTGGCGAAGCCGCGCCATGCGCGGGGAAGAGCGGTCGACTGCGACGACCTGTGCGCCGGCCTGGACGAGTTGGGCGGTCTTGCCGCCCGGCGCAGCGCAGAGATCGGCGATGGTGCTGCCGGCAACGTCGCCGAACAGCCGGGCCGGCAGGGCGGCGGCAGCGTCCTGGACCCACCATTGGCCCTCGACAAATCCTGGCAACATCGTCACCGCGCCTTGCAGCAGCGTGCGCACGGTGCCCGTCGCCAGCTGTTCGCCATGCAGCCGGGTGGCCCATTGCGACGGATCGGACTTCACGGTGATGTCGAGCGAAGGCTCATGGCCGATCGCGACCGCGATCTCACGCGCCACCGCGCCGCCAAAGTTCGTCACCCAGCGCGCCATCAGCCAGGGCGGAACATCCAGCGTCTGCGCCTTGACCTCCTCGATCAACGGCTGGCCCTCGCGGGCGCAGCGGCGCAGTACCGCGTTGACGAGCCCGGCATATTTCGTCGCCCGCCGGTCGGACTGCACCAGCCGCACCGCGAGGTCGACCGCGGCATGATCGGGCACGTCCATCCAAAGTATCTGTGCGGCGCCGATCAACAGCGCGCTCTGCGCCCGCGGCGCGTCGGTCGGGATGCCGCGATCGAGCAGCCGGGACAGCACATGGCCGAGGGTGCCTAGCCGACGTAGAGTGGTCGCCACCAGGCGGCGCATCAGGGCGCGATCGCGATCGGACAGCGTCTTGACGCCGGGATGCGCACCCGCGCCGTCGAGTTGTTCGTCAAGCGTCCGATGCTTGTGCAGCACGCCGTCGAGAATATCGGCCGCAATCCGCCGCGCCGCGAGACCGGGAACCTCGGATGGCATGGCAAATCGTTGTGGCGGCATGGAGCCTTAATATCTCGATAGATTGGACGGCGATTCGCGTTTCAGTCTATGCCATGGATCCAAAGAAGCCCATTTGGCATGGCAATATGCCAAATATAAGTAGGCGCCGATCACAATTCACGATTGCCGGAGGTTCCATCCGGGAGTCCTTGCGCGGAGCGGCATCGACCACAATTTAGGCTACCGAAATGACCGACGAGTTTTCCTTGCCCATCACCGCCGACCCGGTCGAAGAGCCCAGGGTGCTGACCCCGGCTGCCCGGCGCGCGCTCGCGGAAGCCGAAGCGCGGAGGCTTGCCGCGGCGGCCGATGCCCGGCCCGTGCCGCCCGAATTCCAGGGCCCGAAGGGCCCGGAACCCACCCGCTACGGCGATTGGGAGATCAAGGGCATCGCCTCGGATTTTTGAACGCGAAAATGCAAGCTCTTAGCGAAGCAGCAGCGAATCAAGAAGACATGACGGGACATCGGCCATCCGCCGCACGCTGGCGATGAATTTGGCCATGGCGAGTCGATCCACGCGCGAGATATGCCCGCGATCAGGCGGGGTCTCTTGGAACTGACTTGCGCTTGCTCACTTATTACCTCGGCTTGACGAGATTTGCGGCTTGAACCCCGAGGCACCTGGGAGCGCGACCGATGACCACCATTAAAAGGACCTATGACAGCACGGCCGATGCCAACGACGCCGTGTCGGAACTCAGGGCGAACCAGTTTGACAACGTCGAGCTGGTCTCGGACGGACCGAGCCATCTGGTCATCGTCGACGTGCCCGTGAGCATGGTACCGAAGGCCGAGGAATTGATGAGCCTGCACGGACGCCGCGGGCCCGTTGAGCACGGCGAGGTATCCGAGATCACAGCTCCGGAATCCAAGCCGGCCGCGGCGCCGCTTTCGAGCGCACCCAGCGTCACCGCGCCGGTTGCGCCTTCAACCAAAACGTCCGCGCCTCGGACTTACAAGGCTGACCCGTTGGCCGGACCACGGACCGCGTCCGAAGTTCTGGGCATCCCGGAACTGACGCGCAACCAGCGTGGCCACGCCACGCTGTTGAATGATCCGGCGCCGTTATCGTCCCTGTTGCATCTGCCGGTGTTGGCGGATTGATCACCGGCCATCGTTTGACGTCGGCTGTTTGGCGATCGGCGTCGCTGGTCCGAGACGCCGTCCGGTCACTTTCGGATGATGAAGAGACGATTGAGCGACCGGGCGCGCGGCGCGCAGCGATCAGCGCGAGACCACTACGGTGGTGCCGACGGAAACGCGCTGGTAGAGATCGCTGATATCGGCATTCAGCATGCGGATGCAGCCATACGAAACAAATCCGCCAACGGAACCCGGCATATTGGTGCCGTGAATGGCATATTCACCACCCGCCAGCGTCATCGCGGCGACCCCCATCGGATTGTGCGGCGAGCCGCCGGGAATGACGTCCGGCATCTCCGGTTTGTCATGCTTTACTTCAGCCGGCGGCGACCATGCGGGATTGCGGTACTTGCCGTCGATCCGGGTCGTTCCAGCCCATTGCTTGCCGGCCTTGCCGACACCGACCGGGTAGCGCATGGCGTGGCCGGGATCGAGCACCAGATAAAGTCGGCGCTCGTTGGTCTTCACCACGATCGTGCCGGGCGAATAATCGCCGCGGAACCCGACCATGTCCGGCCGCGCCTGGGCCGCTGACGAAACCAGAAATCCTGCCCCGAGGCTGACGGCGAGCGCCGCCGCAATCTTCAACGACATCAATTTACTCTCCACAATTAAACTCTCCACATGATCTCTCGCCGTATCGCCGGTCTTGGGCCGACGGCACCGCGGGCAGCTGATCCGAGCAAACCCCGGCCACCACCTAGCGCGCGCCCCCGTAGTTTTACGGGTTTCGGCTTAACGAGAAAGCTCTCAGCCAGCCCGCTCCGGACGTCGTGCAGGCCAGAACAAAGAAAATGTTGGGGGCAAAGTAAATGACCGGAAAACAACACTCGCCCGGAAAGCGAATGGCGGAACCGCCGCGGTCACCGCAACAGCGTGAATCGCGGTGGAGGTTCTCTTATATGTCGTGGGGATCATCTGGATTTGAACGGCGGACCGTCCAATGGGCGTCATGGATCAAGGCGTCTGGCGAAACGAGGACGGCTTTCCGGCCGACGCCTCCGGTCGCTTTACCCGTCCCGTCTCGCCCCTGCGCAACTGGATCACGCCCGATGGCGCCCCCGGGCCGGGCGGTCGCGGCGGCTTTGCCGCCGAACCCGGCCGCTATCATCTCTACGTGTCGCTGGCCTGCCCGTGGGCGCACCGCACCCTGATTTTTCGTGCCCTGAAAGGTCTTACCGACATCATCGGCCTGTCGGTGGTGCACTGGTTCATGGGCGCCGAGGGCTGGACCTTCGAACCCGCGCCCGGAGTGATCGCCGACCCGATCCATCACGCCCGGTTCCTGCATCAGGTCTATGCGGCCAGCGATCCGGCCTATAGCGGGCGCGTTACCGTGCCGGTGCTGTGGGATCGCAAGAGCGCGCAGATCGTCAACAATGAATCCTCCGAGATCATCCGGATGTTCAATTCGGCCTTCGACGGGGTCGGCGCCCTGCCGGGCGATTTCTATCCCGCCGACCTGCGCGACAATATCGACGCGCTCAATGCTCGCATCTACGAGACCGTCAACAACGGCGTCTACCGGGCGGGTTTTGCCCGCAGCCAGCAAGCCTATGACGAAGCCGTGACGGCGCTGTTTGAGTCGCTCGACTGGCTCGAGGGACTGTTGTCCGGCCGGCATTTTCTATTGGGCGACCGGCTGACCGAAGCCGACTGGCGCCTGTTCACCACCCTGATCCGCTTCGACACCGTCTATGTCGGGCATTTCAAATGCAACATCCGCCGCATCGCCGACTACAAGCATTTGTCACGCTATTTGAAGGAACTGTATCGGCACGAGCTGGTCGGTGAGACCGTGAATTTCTTTCACATCAAACACCATTACTACGAAAGCCATCGCCACCTTAACCCGGGTGGCATCGTGCCGGCGGGGCCGGCACTGGATTTATGAGATCGGTGCG